>TARA_R110002049_G_scaffold993_3_pt1 | contig 66957 bp, 60 predicted proteins | sample TARA_R110002049 | Tara Oceans TARA_R110002049 (sample SAMEA4396941) | marine metagenome | biome: Polar Biome; feature: [SRF] surface water layer (ENVO:00010504); material: water (ENVO:00002006), including particulate matter (ENVO:01000060) such as... | depth 5 m | reverse complement strand
CTAATTGTGAAATTGTTGGCATATATATTATATATAAATTTTAAAATCCTCTTTTAAGAGGGCTGCAAAGGTAAAAATTAAAATGAATTATTCAAACCCTAATTCATTAATTTTTAAGAGTTTTCTATATTTATTTTATGTACCATATTATAAGTCTTCTTTTTCCGTTAGATTTACACTTAAATAAAGCTGATTTTTAACCGTGCAAAAAACCTCATTTTCATTCCTTATTATATGTCTGCTTTTTTCTTCGGAACTATTGGGCCAAAACCTGCACCTTAAAATCAACGGAGAAAATGATAATGAAACTGAAGTCATCAATCAACTGGATTACAAAAAGACCCACAAAGATTATATCTCCATTAAAGAGGAAATTGACACCATTCAAAATCAACTTTATAAAATGGGCTATATTGAAAATAAACTAAATAAAATAGACCGATTAAACGATTCCACTTTTACAGCAAACATTCAATTAAAAAAGAAATATAACACCTTATATATATATTATGACAAAAACCTTGTAGATCCTTCAATCTTAAAATCAGTATCCAAAAGTATTTTTGATGAGTACTTTGTAATCGATTTTGAAACTACTGAAAACACCTTGACGTTTATCAATTCCAAACTCACGGAACAAGGATTTCCATTTTCAAAACTTTATTTATCACAAATTAAAATTATAAAAAACAGCTCCCTAAAAGCCGATTTAACCATTACATCAGAACCACAAAAGCGGTTGCTCAACAACATCGTCATCAAAGGGTATGAAAAGTTCCCGAAATCCTATTTAAAACATTACCTAAAAATCAAACCCGGACAAACATTCCATTTAAACGCTATTAAAAAGAAAACCGCTCAGCTAAATGATTTGAGATTTGCCAATGAAATCAAAGCCCCCGAAGTTTTATTTTCAAAAGATTCTACCACCCTATATATGTATGTTGAAAAATCGCAAAGCAATGGTTTTGATGGATTTTTAGGTTTTGGCACCAATGAAGACACCAACAAACTGGAATTTAATGGCTACATAAACCTTAGCCTTATCAATAACTTAAACTATGGCGAAAGTTTTAGGCTACAATACAAAAGCGATGAAAACGACCAAAAGACTTTCAAAGTAGATGCAAGCCTCCCCTATTTGTTCGGTTCGCCGATTGGATTGGATTTACAATTGAACATTTTTAAACGGGACAGCTCTTTTACAACAGTCAATCAATCTGCCAAAATCCATTATCAAATAAACTCGAAACACAAAATAACCACAGGAATTTCATCTATTGAATCCAATAACTTGTTGTCTGAGGTTACCTCACAATCCATAACCGACTATAAATCAAATTATTTCACCCTAGGCTACCAATACATAAAACCCCAAAATTATAATTTGTTGTTTCCCATAAACACGTTTTTAGCTCTTGAAACAGGTTTTGGAAAAAGAAAAACCATCGATACTTCTGAAAAGCAATCCCAATGGTTTTTGGATGCTTTTAAAATAATAGGGCTTAACAACAAAAACAGCGTTTTCATTAGAGCAAACGCAGCCAACATAGCCTCCAAAACTTATTTTGAAAATGAATTATTGCGTTTTGGTGGCATAAACTCTATCCGCGGCTTTGAAGAAAACAGCATATTAGCATCCTTATACGGAGTTATTAATACAGAATACCGTTTTCAACTTAGCAATACCATTTACATCCATTCCATTACAGACATAGCTTCTTTTGAAAACAAACTAACCGATACCAAAGAAAAGCTTTTTAGCTACGGTTTTGGTTTTGGCATCTTAACAAAATCTGGATTGTTAAAGTTCAACTATGCCAATGGCAAAAATGAAAACACGCCATTTAAGTTCTCAAATTCAAAAATCCACATAAGCTTAGTAGCTAATTTTTAGAAAAACCTGAAATTATACAGGGCTTTTTCGTTGAAACACTAAATTTTAACGCTAACTTGTTGTTTATTTAACTTTATATTAAGATTTTTGCAGTGACTAATTCAAATAATTATAACATGAATACTAAGTTAAGTGGAATTCTAACGTTTTTACTAGCGTTTGTCGTGCAAATAACTTTTGCACAAGAAAAGACAATTTCAGGTGTTGTTTCAGATGGTTCTGGTTTGCCACTCCCCGGAGCTACTGTCTTAGTAAAAGGCACCTCACAAGGTACTTCAACAGATTTCGATGGCAACTATTCAATAACAGCTAATCAAGGGGCCTCCCTTGTTTATAGTTTTGTTGGCTACACGACCAAAGAAGTAAAAGTAGGCGCGTCCAATACCATCAATTTACAACTTACTGAAGATGCACAGGCATTAGAGGAGGTTGTTATTACAGGTAGTGCCTCTGGAAAATCAATGAAAGAATTAAGTTTTTCACTAGGACAAGTGAAGAACGAACTTTTAGAGAATGTACCCGCAACTACTGCGGCATCAGCACTTCAGGGAAAAATTTCAGGAGTTGCCATTTCTCCTTCTGGAGGCCAACCAGGAAGTGACGTGTCCATACAGTTAAGAACAGCCAATTCATTGGCAACAGGCCAAGACCCATTAATTATATTAGATGGGGTTATCCTGGAAGGTGGATTAGCAGATATAAACACCGAAGACATTGAGCGCATCGAAGTAGCAAAAGGTGCTGCTGGTGCTTCGCTTTATGGTTCTAGAGCAGCTAATGGTGTCATCCAGATTTTTTCCAAACGTGGTAAATATGACGATAAGATCAATGTAACCTACCGTACCGAAATTGGATTAAAACAGATTTCTTCAAGATATGATTTAGCAACCAAGCACTATTGGAAATTAACACCTGATGGTTCTGCTTTTGATTTAACAACAGGTTCAAGAGAACCAGATGATGATGGTTTAGCAGATAATATCTACCCTGGTGGAACGCTTTATAATTATCAAGATGAAATATTCCAAAACGGTAATTTTAATACGCATTATGCCTCTATTAACGGCGGAAATGAAAAAACAAAATACTTGTTTTCATACCAAAGACTATCAGATGAAGGCATCTACAAATTGGTAGGGAATTACAGAAGGGATAATTTTAGATTAAATCTTGACAATAATCTGTCTGAAAAAATTAATGTAAAATCAACATTTTTTTACAGCAATTCCGATAGAGATGCTGCTATAAATTCCGGAACAACCATTGGCGTACTGTTCCCCGCTTTAATCACGGAGCCCATATACGATTGGAAAGCACCTAATGAAGAAGATGGTAGCCCATACAATTATGACAGCAACATTTACGATCCTAACATATTCAATCCTTTATATACTTTAGCCAATAACGATAGAACGGAAAAAAGAAATAGGGTTTTAGGTAGTGTCTCGATGGACTATAAAGTACTTCCGTGGATTACTTTAAACGGGCAATACTCATTTGATTATGAAAACAATACTTTTCAGAACTATATACCTAAAGGCTATCTATCCCAAGATCCTGATGGACAAGCTCAGAACATCGGTTTCATTCAAAGGTCAAACTTTAATGGTAGAGCACAAAACATAAGATTCAATGCATTATTTAGTGATTCTTTCGGTGCTGATGATGCTTTTAATTTGAATTTCCGTTTAAGCTACCTAAACGAAAGGTATGAAAACGAATTTAATGATGCCCAAGGTTATAACCTATCCGTATCTGGAATTAGTTCCCTTGACAACATTAAAGACAAGCCTTCCATTTCATCTGCATCAGAAGAAATTATAACAGACAGTTATTTTGCCATTGCAGATTTTGATTACAAAAAGAAATACATATTTAGTGGAGTAGCAAGACGTGAGGGTTCTTCCTTATTTGGTCCTAATACCAGATGGGCCAATTATTTTAGAACAAGTGCTGCGTATCGAGTTACAGAAGATATAGAAATATCTGGAGTGCAAGAATTAAAGTTAAGAGCATCCTACGGAACCGCTGGTATCAGACCTTCTTACGAAATGCGATTTGAAACCTTTCAATTACGCAATGGTAATGCTACCAAGGAAACCTTGGGTAATGATAACTTAAAACCAGCAAAAACGGGCGAATTGGAACTAGGTATCAATATAGATTTCTTAGATAGGTTTAGCTTTGAATTCAACTATGTGAAATCAAAAACAGATGACCAAATCTTAAGAGTTCCATTATCAGCAGCTACCGGCTATAAAGCACAATGGCGTAATGCGGGTCAAATTGATGCCACAACCTATGAGGCCTCATTGAATTATGATGTCATTACCAATGAAAATTTCTCATGGAACCTTGGCGTTGTTTGGGATAAATCCAAACAAAAAATCAGTCGTTTGGATGTACCTGCGTACCTTACCGGTCCTGGCACTCAAGAAACTGCAATTTTCAGGATTGAAGAAGGTCAAAATTTCGGATCTATGTATGGTAATGATTACATAAGATCTTTATCTAATTTACCTTCTGGTTTAGACCCTAATGACTATGTTGTAAACAGTTTTGGATACGTGGTAGACGCCGCTACAGAATCATCCGCAGTAAAAAGAGTAGATGAATCTGGAAACACCTTTTTTGTCATTGGAGATATTACCCCAGATTTTAGAATGGGTATAAATTCCACATTCAAATATAAAAATCTATCGCTTTATACGCTTTTTGATTGGAAAAAAGGCGGAGATATTTACAACAAAACTAAGCAATGGCTTTATAGAGATAGAAGACATGTAGATGTTACCAATGGTGCTGCTCAAGGCATCCCAGCCATTTTCTTTGATGGTACTTCTGGCCTATATAACACAAATGTGCCTAGTTCTGCATTTGTTGAAGACGGCTCCTTTGTGAAATTAAGAGAACTTTCCATTTATTATACATTGAAGGGAAATACTTTAGGTAATATTGGAGACTATTTAGAAAGCGTCAAATTTGGCTTTGTTGGAAGAAATCTAATTACTTGGACTAAATATACAGGCTTCGACCCTGAAATCACGCACCAAGCAGAATCTAGCAGATCTGACTTGACAACCAGGGACACGAATGGTATTGGTAATGATGACAATACGCCTGGTGGTGATCCAAATATCTTTAAAGTAGATAATTTCCCTTATCCTACTAACAAGACGTATAGCTTTTCGGTACAAGTAAACTTTTAAAAAAAATCAAAATGAAAACATTAAAATTTAACATACTATATGTGAGTTGTATACTCATGTTTTTCTCTTGTGCCAATGAAATGGATCAAGTAGAAAACCTTAATAACCCAGATAAAGACCAAGTACTAGCTAATGGTTCTGACTTAATTAGCGTAATTGGCGGGGGCTATGTGTCTTGGTGGCAAGCAAACAATCAAGACCTTTATCCTGCTTTAGCTGTTGCAGGAGACATTGCCACCTGTTCATGGGGGAATTTTGGAATGAACATTTTATCAAATGAACCCAGAAACCCTGTACTTAATTCAGCATCATGGTCTGATTTATCGGTTCTTGAACAACCTTGGCAAGGCAACTATGCAGCTATATCATCAGCAAATGATGTGCTCGGTGCCATAAATAACAATGATATTACCTGGATGGTTGATGGCGAAGATAAAACGCCTATGGTAGCTGCGGCATCTTATTTTTTAAGAGGTATTTCTTATGGTTATTTAGGGCTTCTTTTTGAAAAGGGTTTTGTTGTGGATGAAAACACGGATTTAACACAATCCCTAACTTTTGCTACTTATTCAGAACTTATCGATCAAGCGGTAACAGATTTGGATGCTGCAATAACTATTGCCAATAGCAATGTTTTTGAGATACCAGATAATTTAATAAATGGTGTAGAAATATCTGATGCTGATTTAATCAAATTATGTAATTCTTTCAAAGCTCGGTTCATTGTGCAATCCGCGAGAAATTTAACTGAAACCAATGCTATTGATTGGGATAACATCAAAACTTTAGCAGAAGCAGGAATAACCGAAGACTTTGGACCTATTGGAGATAATGGTATCACTTGGTGGACCAACGCAAATGTATTAATGGATTCCCCTAACGGATTTGCAGAATTTGGAGGACGTTTGGATATGCGTATTGTGCATTTATTAGACCCTAACCAGCCTGAATTTTTCCCAGCAGCAGCAGGATCTGTATTAACGAATCCTCAAATGACCACGAGTGATGCTCGAATTGGCAGTGGCAAAGATTTTGAGTTCAGACCAGATATTTTGTTTTCATCAGGCAGAGGAAGATTCCATTTTTCCCATTACATACACATTCGTTTTTTGAATGACCCTAATTTTTCTGATGGTGCAGACTCAAAAAAAATGCAAACATTTATGCTTGAAGACAACAGACTATTATTAGCTGAAGCTAAAGCAAGACTTGATGAAGTCGGTGACGCCGTTTTAGATGTAAACGCTAGCTCTAGGGTTACCCGTGGCAATTTAGCACCGTTACTTATAACCGCTCCTAAAGCAGACGTATTGGATGCTATATTTTACGAACGATACATAGAGTTATTCAATACAGCCGTAGGAAGTGGTTTTTTTGATAGACGAAGAACAAACCAATTGCAAGTTGGTACATTTAGACACTTACCTGTTCCTGCTACCGAATTGCAAGTATTATCAGAAGACTTATACACATTAGGTGGTGTTACCGCAGATCCAACGGGCGTTGTTCCTCATTATAATATTAATGCTGCTCCTGCAAGAACGAACGATAACAATATCCCTACTTTTAATTAAAATAAAATTTAATACTATACAATCAAAACCACCTCCATATTGAGGTGGTTTTTTTATACCTTTGCCCCATGCAAGAACAAACACAAATTTTTGGTATCAGAGCCGTTATAGAGGCTATTAACGCAGATGAAACCATTGATAAAGTATTCCTTCAAAAAGGATTGAAAGGCGAACTTTTTAGCGAACTGGAATCGTTATTGAACAGAAGCGCTGTCAATAAATCTTATGTGCCCGTTGAAAAACTTAACCGATTGACAAAAGGAAACCATCAAGGGGCTGTAGCTCAAATTTCGCCAATTGCTTTTCATGATATTGAAAATCTTGTGATGAGCGTTACAGAATCTGGAAAAACACCGCTGTTTTTATTGCTAGACCAACTAAGTGATGTGAGGAATTTTGGTGCTATCATCCGTACCGCAGAATGTACCGGTGTTAATGGCATTATTGTTCAGAAAAAAGGCGGCGCACCTGTAAATGGCGATACCATTAAAACAAGTGCTGGTGCCGTTTTTAAAATCCCTATTTGTAAGGTTGACCATATTAAAGACGCTGTGTTTTACATGCAAGCGTCTGGCATAAAAGTCATTGCCGCTACAGAAAAAACAGACAATATGGTCTATGATGTGTCTTTTAAAGAACCTTGTGCCATCATTATGGGTTCTGAGGACAGAGGCATCAATCCTTCTATTTTAAAAGTGGTGGATGATAAAGCAAAACTCCCTTTGCTTGGTGACATTGAATCTTTAAATGTATCAGTAGCCTGTGGTGCTTTTTTATATGAAGCGGTTAGGCAAAGACGAGATTAGATTTTTAGACTTTTTAGACTTTTTAGAAAATTAGACTAAATAGAATTATTATTTGATAATTATTTTGAAGCATCCTTTTTGTAAGTGTAATGTATAACGGATGGCTCCTGCTCTATATCTGGCTCAATAGATTCTATAAAATTACCATCTTTATCAAAATATTTCAAAAACGGGTCATCATCTGCATTGAAATGCTCTTGTTCCCAAACATACTTTTTGGGTTTTGCTATTGCTTTTCTAAAAAACAAAGCGAATAAAAACCCAGTAATCAATCCAGATAAATGCCCTTCCCATGAAATCCCTTCCTCAATGGGCATGGTGTACCAAATCATACTTCCGTAAACAAAAACCACCAATAACGATAACGCAACAAGCCTGTAATGTTTTGCAAATACCCCTTTAAAAAAAATAAAACTTACCAATACATAAATAAGGCCGCTGGCACCTATATGATAGGATGGCCGGCCTATACACCATGTTAAAAACCCAGAAATCAAAATCCCAAAAAGCAATACTTTCCATGCGATTGAGCGATAAAAATAAAACAAGGCCATAGATAGCACAAAAAGCGGTATGGTATTGTGATAAATGTGAGATATACTGCCGTGAATAAACGGACTAAAAAGAATACCACGCAGCCCTTTTAAAGTTTGTGGATACACGCCAAATTTACTTAAATTGAAACCAAAACGGACTTCAAACCAAAACACCAACCAAATAATAAGCACAAATAATACAGGGTATATAATCACACCCGTGGTAAATTTAAAATGACTTAGTTGGTCGGTCTTTTTCATAGAAATAAAGATAACAAATAGTTGACCACTTTTCACTTAGTGCTAAATTGGCAGACAAGCGCGTGAGGGATTGAAGCAAGCTACCGTGTAGCGCGTAAAGCTTGACCCCGATTTTTTCGGGGACACGCCCAAAAATAAAACTAAATAATAATGAGATTCCTGTTTTCACAGGAATTGGTTAATTTTACACTATGAACGAACCTTTAGCAGAACGATTACGGCCAAAAACCTTGGAAGACTATGTGAGCCAAACGCACTTGGTGGGCGCTCAAGGCGCATTGACTCAGCATATCAAGCACGGCTTAATCCCGTCCATGCTATTTTGGGGACCTCCAGGAACAGGAAAAACAACGCTTGCCAATATTATTGCCACAGAATCTGGCAGACCATTTTACACCTTAAGTGCCATAAATTCTGGGGTCAAGGATATTAGGGACGTGATTGAAAAAGCCAAACAAAGTGGTGGCTTGTTTACCACAAAAAACCCGATTTTGTTTATTGATGAAATCCATAGGTTTAGCAAATCGCAACAAGATTCGCTGTTGCAAGCAGTTGAAAAAGGTTGGATTACATTGATTGGTGCTACTACTGAAAACCCCAGTTTTGAAGTGATTCCAGCGCTTTTATCACGTTGCCAAGTGTATATTTTAGAATCGTTTTCTAAAACGGACTTGGAAACGCTATTAAACCGTGCCATTGAACATGACACCTATATCTCCCAAAAGGATATCACACTAAAAGAAACATCAGCATTGTTGCGATTATCGGGTGGCGATGCCAGAAAACTTTTGAATATTTTTGAATTGATCGTAAATTCCGAAGCGTCTGACAAAGTGATCATTACAGACGAACTTGTTCTTCAAAAAGTTCAAAACAATACGGTACGCTATGATAAAACGGGCGAACAACATTATGATATTATTTCGGCATTTATAAAATCCATTCGTGGCAGCGACCCCAATGGTGCCGTTTATTGGCTGGCACGTATGATTGAAGGTGGCGAAGATGTAAAATTCATTGCCCGCCGATTGCTCATTTCTGCTAGTGAAGATATTGGCAATGCCAACCCCACCGCTTTGGTAATTGCCAACAGTACGTTTCAAGCGGTTTCTACGATTGGATATCCGGAATCCCGTATTATCTTAAGTCAATGCGCCACGTATTTGGCCTGTTCTCCAAAAAGCAATGCAACCTATGCTGCCATTGGGAAAGCACAGCAGTTGGTAAGAGAAACGGGGGATTTATCAGTACCATTGGAACTGCGAAATGCACCTACAAAGTTGATGAAAGAATTAGGCTATGGCGATAATTACAAATACGCCCACAGCTACGAAAACAATTTTGCTAACCAAGAATTTTTACCTAATACTATTACAGGAACGCCATTTTATGAACCTGGCAATAATGCTCGTGAAAATGCCCATCGGGAGTTTTTAAAGCAACGTTGGAAGGATAAATATGGGTATTAGCTTGGCTATTGGCAAAAATTTAAAACTTAATATCCAGTTCTTCTTGTTTTAAAACATTGTCTTCATAATATTCTAAAATCCAATTGGTCCCTTTTTTGTATAGCGTTGCATTTTTATTTTCTACCAAAAACACATCAGCAATACCCGTTTTTTTGATTTTATAAACCACTTTGGGCGTGCTATCTACCAATTGAAATCCATTGTCTATGGCTTGCGCATACAAAACACCCGTTGATTTTGTCGTTGAAACCTTATCTTCTAACATTGGGGTTTGTGTTACAACTACTGTTGGCATTGTTTCTTTAACAGCCTCTACTTTTGGTTGTGGAACAGATTCAACAGCTTCTACCTCTTTTTCCTTTTTAAGATTTTGAATTTCTGCTTTTAATTGCTGGATTTCTGCTGCAACCTCATTTTTTGCCGCTGGAGCTTCTAGAGCAAGAATTTTTTGATTAGGTTCATATTTATAATTCAAAGCTTCTATAGAATTAAAAGCATTCCTCAGTGCTTCGTTATACGCCTTTTCATATTCTTTTTCTCTACTTTCTCCAATTTCGGAAGTATATACAGTCCTGTCATTACAATCTTTTAATTGAACACTTAACTTTGTTTTAAACATCCCCGAATCCTTTAAAACATTTGCTTTCAGACCTAAACACCTGTTTACAAGTAAGTCTTGGGGGTAATCTTCGCCTTCAATAACCGCTTCAAAACCGTATTTTTCAAAAAGAAATTGGGTCAATTCATTTAATCTGTATTGATTGGGCTCATTTAAAAAATCAAATTTTTCAGCAATAACAATGTATTTATAACTGTTCAGATTGGATTGGGAAAAAACGCTTGTTGCCATCAAGCAAATAGCTAATATGTAAATAAACTTAGTTTTCATTTTTATTGAATATATAGTTAAAACCTAATTGTAAAGATACACTTTGTGCATTATATATGTTTTGATATTCCAAAAAATTATCTGCCATAAGATAAAAATTGGCATTTCCCAAATGTGCAGAAATCCCCAAACCAATATTTTTAAACGAATACGAATCTATGGTATAAGTGGCCTTAGCACTTAAACCATTGAACACGCGTCTGTAATAATAGGCGGTTAATGCCAATTGAGTGCCTTTTGGTCTGTTTATGGCATAAAGTTGTGCGCCCACCCTATTTTGATAGCCTTCTTCTTGCAAACAATCACAGGCCTCAAACTGCTTTTTCCCAAATGAATAATTGAGCGATGCATTTAACTTTACGGGGCGCCAAGTGGTATATTTGGTAAGGGTGGTATCTACGGTAAACAACTCTTCAAAATCCTCTTCTATCTGGCTCCAATAACCATCTGCGGTTTGGTTATCATCGGCTTCTGGGAAAAGCGGGTCGATGCCTTCAAAAGCATATTGATTGTCCAATTTATAATTTTCAACATCTTTGCTATGCCTAACAAAACCAACATCCAGTAAACTGGCATCTACCATCCATTGTTTTGTTAATTTATAGGTAAAACCAATATCAAAACCTAAACCCAGATTGCCGCCAAGTAAAAAACGGTTTTTCAAGGTTTTAACATCGGTTTTTATTTCTGAATTTTCATCGTTTAATAAACTACTGATACCTGAAGTTCTCAACTCCAGGTCTAAATCGAAAACATGGTTGTAAACATTGTTATTTCCTGGTGTTGTAATAAAGCTACCTTTATTTTTTGTGGAACTGACATTTACAATACTGGAATAAATTTTCCCTCTAACCCCATAAGTAAATCGCTCATTAACCTTTTTATTGAAACCCAAATGAAACACGGAAATCACCTCGCCTCTGAAATTCAAATCGCCCACATCAAAACGTCTGTTGATATTATTTTGATTGCCCTCGTAAGCTAGAATGGCATAATCTTTAGGGACATATGAAATAAAATCAAATTCTTGATAAAGCCCGAAACTCAAATATTTATTTTTATCATAACTGCTGCCAAAAGCAAAACCACCCGATAAAATTTCCAATTGTTCATTTACCGTATAAAAATCGTGGGGCGTCATACCATAAATAGCGTTTTTAAGTTTCGTGTTGAAATTTACACCATCATCAGCAAAAATATCATAAACCGTAGCGCCAGATGCCCCTACATTTATATGGATATGCGACAATAGTGGGATGCCAAAATACCAATCGTTTTTTACCTCACCTCCAGGGTTCAACATCAAAGCTTGTGGTATTTCTGAAAAGCCATAAAGAATTTGCTTGTTTTGCGAAAAAGACAAACAGGACACGAGCAATATAAAAAAAGTGGTTTTGCCCATAGTTACCTTTGATAATTAAAGTAAAAAACACCTTTAGATTCTAAGTGGATGCTCCCCAAAGCATTGTTGTTAATTGGTGCTCCAGCGAGCATGGTCAATGTAAATACAAGTTTGGTAGTTTGCTTTAAAGCATCTAAAGAAGAGCCTTCAAAAACCTCTGTATGGCTTGAAATGACATCTTTATTTGTTGACGATGCCGGAGCACTTGTTATAAAACTATGCTGAAGTTGGTTTGCGCTATCTAAAAAATCAATTCGTAAATTATAGGCCCTATTGATGGAGTTTGTGGTTTCTAAAACAAATTCCGTTTTAATCAGGTTATTGTTTACAAAGTCATTATTAAAAATTGCAATATCAACAAAATCTTGAACTGTTGCTACTTCGCTCCCTCCAACAAAAAAATCGGCCGCAGGAGCATCAAAATAAATCAAACTAGATTCCAAAACGGGCGAAACCTCAAAATCGTTGGCTTGATTGAAATCTACATCTTTTGTGCAGCCTAAAAAGCCAAGGTTTAAAACCAATAATACGAACAAATTGGAAAAGCTATTTTTAACCATAGATGATATTAACGGAGATTCCCATGTAATAGTGTGCTTTAAAGATAATCTTTTAACTGGATTAAATTACTGATTTGCTTAACCTCAACATCTGAATTGGCTCTGTTCGTGCCAAAAAATATAACATCCATGCCCACACCCAAGGCCCCTAATATATCGGCCTCAAACCCATCGCCTATCATAATACTCTGTTCGGCTTTGGCATTTGCTTGGCTTAATGCATAATTGAATATTTTAGGGTTCGGTTTCTTTACACCAATACTTTCCCCATTGGTAAAGGTTTTAAAATAATGCTGAATATTGGATTTCTCTAGCTTTTTACTTTGAATCTCATGAAACCCGTTTGAAATGATATGAAGATTGTATTTTTTTTGAAGATACTCCAATATTTCAATTGTGTTTTCATACAAATGATTGTTAGTGGTCAAATGCGTAATATAATCTTTGGAAAGCATATCGATCATTTCTGGTTCAACGGTATAACTAACCGCAACAAAAGCATCATGTAACCTTCTGAAACGCAGTACTTCTTTATCTATTTTTTCATCTCGGTAGAGTTTCCAATAATTAAAGTTAATAATGATGTAATGGTGCAAAAATATATCTATATCAACCTTAATGGCATGAATCTCAAATATAGTCTTAAAAGTCAATGCTGAATTTCTATCAAAATCCCAAAGCGTATGATCTAAATCAAAAAACACATCGGTAATGCCCTCAATCTTCATTTGCCAATTCCAATATCATATTAAACAATTCTTTAAACCCCTTCCAGCGCTCCGAATCGCTAAACGTATAATTATGAAAAATGGGTACAAACTCGCCATTAACCGCTTTTATGGTTTGTATCAATTCATTTAAAACCTTCTTTTTATCCAAAAGGGAATGTGTTTTTAGCAAAGCATAGTCCATAAGGTGGTACGGACAGATTTTTAATGGTGTTTGCACTTCATAATCTAAATCATAAAACAAAAAAGGTGTGCAAGAGCCTGCCCTAAAACCAATATGGTTGATATAGCCCATGGTATAATCTTCTTTTATTTCAAACTCTACAAGATGCCTGTATGATTCTGGAAAGTTAAGTCGGGAATAAGATTGCCTAGAAGCATTTAAAGAGGTATTGATAATGGCTTCCATCTGCACTTTTTCCTTTTTTAAAATGGCCATATTATCAATACCAAAATAAGATATTTTCAATCCTACTTCACAATAATCTGCGACTTGCTTTATAAGAGATACAAATTTTTTCTTGTTCACATTAATGCCCTTATCGTAAGTGGAATAATCGCCAATTAAGAAAAAAAACACAAATTTATAATTGCTGTTTTTTTGCCTGTTGATAATGTATTTAAACGTATCAAAAGGATCATGTTTAAGGCCTAAAATGACCATGTATCTATTATAAAGCCTTTTGAACCTTAATCGAAACACATCCCTAAGCGTGCCCCCAAAAGTCCTCATAATACCTTTTTGATAAAAATTGTAGGCACTTGGCACATCTATCACAGGTTTTATACGATAGGATTTTTTAGCAAATTGATAATCTGGAAATTGATTTTGTATGGCTTCTTTAAATTTATACGCCCAAATATCCACAACTGGTTGGTGCAAAAAACCATGCTTAAAAGCAATACTTTCTGTGGCCACATAACGCCCATAATCATCCTTTACATGCGGCAAATACTCTTCATATCTAGATAACAAATAAAAAGATGCGGCAAAAATATCAAAAGGCAAGCCGCTTTTGTCCCCATTAAAAAAGAAGCATTTGGTATCATCCCAATCGTGGATATTAATCTCAACATCAGACAAACCCTGCTCAAACAACAAATCGTGGCTTTTTATAAAAAACTCATTGCCCAAATGCTGTTTGGTGTACGACATTTTTAAGCTATCATGGGCAATAAACTCTTCAATTTTACTTGTAAAAGCAACTTCAAGACCCAAAACCCGAGTACAAATATGTTTAAAAACGTACTTTAATCGAGGGGTTATTTTATGTGTGTAAACTAATAGCATTTTTAGTAGTCCGTTTTCAGTTAGCAGTCTTCGGTCATTGGTCTTCGGTCATAATAGATTTTCATCTGCAAAACTAAAGTATGCCTTTTCTGTAACAATTAAATGATCCAGCACTTTAATGTCCAAACTTTGTGCACCCAATTGCAGTTTATTGGTTATTTGCTTATCGGCCTCACTTGGTTTTAAAGTACCTGACGGGTGGTTATGCGCCAAAATCAACCCCGTAGCTCCAACTTCAAGAGCGTTTTTAAGCACCAAACGCACATCTACCAAAGTACCTGTAATGCCGCCTTTGCTCAATTGCATTTTCTGGATGACCTTATTGGAATTGTTCAAATAAACGATCCAAAACTCTTCATGTTCCAACTCACCAATTATGGGCTGCATCAATTCAAAAACCGATGCGCTGGAGGTTATGGTCTTTTTTTCAAGAGCCTCTTCTCCCCTACGGCGACGCCCTAATTCCAATGCTGCGGCAATGCTTATGGCTTTTGCCTCACCAATACCCTTAAATGCCATCAATTGTTTTATAGACAGTTTCCCTAGGTCACTTAAATTATTGTTAACGCTTGCCAAAATACGTTTGCACAGTGCCACAGCGCTTTCATTTCTGTTGCCAGACCCTATCAAAATGGCAACCAACTCGGCATCACTTAAAGCCGACCTTCCTTTATCTCGAAGCTTTTCGCGAGGCTGGTCATCATTCGACCAATTTTTTATTGAAAAGGAAGGCTGTTTTTCTTGCATTGGATAAATCTACATATTTTTTCGTTTTTAATGCAATCAGCAACAAAAAATTAATACCAATGCTTTTGAAGAACCTAAAGGTGTGTGTGTTTTTAAAATAGACCAAAGTCTCTATAACCAATATTGCTCTATTTTGTTTAAAATGGATTACAAGAACCAAACTATGTCTATAAAAATCAACCATTTTACTTTTTTTAGTTTAGTTTTACAAAACCAACCATTTAAAGCAAGGCCATTGAAAGCATCATACACAATACACGAAATTAATGATATTTTAAAAGGCGAACTCATAGGAAACACCACGCAACTTATTGAAGGGCCTGAGCAACTTAAAAAAGCCAAGAACAATCAAATCACCTTTATTGGAAGTGTGAAATATATTAAACTTTGGGACGCATCTGAGGCTTGTGCCGTTATTATAAATGATAATTTAACTTTAGAACCCGGCGATAACAGGGCGATTATAAAAGTGAAAAATGCCGATTTGGCCATGGCCAAAATATTGGAATTGTTCAATCCGCCACCACCTGTTTTTGAAGAACAAATACACCCAACAGCCGTAATACATGATACGGCCAAAATTGGTGGCGATTGTAAAATAGGTGCCAATTGCTACATTGGGAAAGATGTGGTTTTAGGAAACGGCGTTATTTTATACCCTAATGTTTGCGTTTTTGATGAAACAACCATTGGTAACAACACCGTGATTTGGTCTGGCACTATTATTAGGGAACGATGCATTATTGGCAGCCATTGTATTTTCCATACCAATGTGAGCATTGGTGCTGATGGCTTTGGCTACCGCCCCAGCGAAGATGGACGTGGCTTGGCTAAAATACCTCAAATAGGCAATGTAATTATTGGCCATTATGTTGAAATCGGGGCGAATTCATGTATCGATAGAGCCAAATTCAGTTCTACAATTGTGGGAGATGGCTGTAAAATTGACAACTTGGTACAAATAGCACACAACTCCGTTATGGGGCGCGCCTGCATTATGGCAGGGCACAGCGGACTTGCGGGTTCTGTGACTTTAGGTGATGGCGTTATCATTGGAGGTAGCGCTTCTATAAAAGACCACACAACTATTCATTCGGGCGCCACTGTTGGCGCAGGTTCTGGCGTTGTGGGTGATGTGGCTGCTGGAAAAACCGTTTTGGGATATCCGGCACAAGACTCAAGAGATATGTTAAAACAATGGGTAGCCCTCCGAAGATTGACTAACAAATAAGTTTTACTAACCAATATCTTCTAAAAGAATGAAACTATGTCTTTACTTTTTAGCGAGCCTGTTTGTGGTTTTTACGTCTTGCAAAAATCCTAAATCAAATACCAATCCAACAGAAAACAGTTCACACATCATCAATGAATCTGTTGTAAAAAGCATAGATTCCACTTTACAGAGCTATACTGAGGCAGGACAAGTAGCAGGCGTTTCGGCATTGATTTTTGAGAAGGGCAACGAAGTTTACAGTAATGCCTTTGGTTATTCTGACCGTGAGGCTAAAACCCCAATGGACAGGCATACCATTGCCATCATTTATTCCATGACCAAACCCATAACAGGTATAGCACTCATGCAACTTTATGAAAAAGGCCTTTTTAAATTGGATGATACCTTATCAAACTATTTGCCCGAATTTAAAAATATGGAAGTTTACACAGGTATCGATTCCGAGGACAATATATTGGTAGAACCTTTAAAAAAACCAATTACTATTCGTGATATAACAAGGCATACCGCTGGGTTTATAAACAATACCAATGTACCTGTTTTAGGTAAAAAATATAAAGAACTCAATACTCGAAGAAAAGAATTGACCCTCACGGAACAAGCAGAAATATTGGGCAGCATGCCGTTATGGTTCCAACCAGGTGAAAAATGGGAATATGGCATTTCTGTGGATATACAAGCATTGCTAGTGGAACGTCTTTCGGGGCAAGCTTTTGAAGCATATATTAAAGAGCATATTTTTAATCCTTTGGGAATGCAGGAAACGCGGTATTTTGTACCTGAAAGTGACCGTGACAGATTGGCGGCCACCTATGTTTTGAGCAATTCTGGTCTCAATCGGGCTCCAGACGAAGACGCTTTAGCTTTCAACACCAACCATTGGCCGCTTACTCCAGGGGGCTGGGGCTTAACATCCACATTAGATGATTATATGCGATTTGCCCGCATGTTGGTAAACGAGGGCACTTTAGAAGGTACAACCATTCTTAAACCAGAAACGGTAAAGCTTATGGCGACCAACCATTTGCCAGATAGCATCAAAGAGCGCTCTTGGCTACCCAGCAAAGGGCAAGTTGGTTTTGGAATTGATTTTGCGGTGCGTGTACAACCACCTGCAAACGCCGAAGAAAACAATGGTGTTGTAGGCGAATTTTTCTGGGATGGTGCAGCCAGCACCTTATTTTGGGTGGATCCTGTAAATGAATTGACCGCTGTTTTGTTTGTACAACTATTTCCGTATGACCCCATTGGGTTACATAAAAATTTTAGGGATGCTGTTTACGGAAAAGCTATTTTTGATAAAAATTAATAGACTTATATATTTAGCTTCCGCAAACATAAATAATGATTATCAATGATTTATATTCGATTTTATAGCAAAATCAGATATTCTATATTATTAAATGCTATATCTAATCGATAAAACCACAATTAATTACTGATCAACAATAGTTAAGCATTTTTTTTTCACAGAACTTAAACATGTAACTCCTAAAATTAAATTGCTTAAATTTATAAAGATTTCAACCTCCTTCGTTTAATGACTACAAAAAAAAAAAAAAACGAAACTGAATAAAACCAAGTCTAATTCAAAATCTTATTCTTGGCTTCTTTGGGTTGTTCCATTATTTACAATTGTAAGTTATATTAAATGAATAAACTCTGGATTATTTATATCTGGGATTATGATTTCAGGAGCTTCATTAGGAATAATCATTCCCATGAGTTTAGGAGCTATTAAAAAAAATGATAATTTCCCTAAATTAAATTGAACAAGGCTATCACGGAAATCATGATAGCCTTGTTCATTATGAAAACATTGCTATGAAAAAAATTAATTGACCTGCATCTTAAATAAAATAGGAACGCTATATGCTACTTTTACGGGTTTGCCTCGTTGTTTCCCCGGTTTCATTTGAGGCAGCAAGCCAATAATGCGCTCTGCTTCTTTCTCTAAAACCCTATCGGGTCCCCTAGAACGAATGCCAATGGCAAACCCTTTTGTATCTATAATAAATATGACTGAAACCCGACCTTGGACCCCCAAATCTAAAGCAGATTGCGGATATTCAAAATGCTTCCTGACATGTTCTTGCATTTTTGCCTGAAAACATGCTTTAATCTCTTCTTTAGTACCTCCCTCACATCCTGGGAAAACAGGCACATCTTCTATAATTGCAAAAGGGACTTCCACTTCCTCTTCAACAGATGCTACTTGAACATCAGACACGTTTACTGGAACATAATCTTTAATTCTATCGTCCTGATCGGTTTCTGTGCTTTCAATAAATGTTTCTTCAATTTCAACCACATCTTCTACCACTTTCACGTTTTCAATAGTTGCAATCGGTGGTGGCGGTGGCGGTGGAGGTGTGCTCATATTGACAATGGGAATATCTTCTTCCATTTCGGCTTCCACATTTAAAATGCCAATATCTACATTATCCTTTTCATAGGTTTTAAATTCTAAAAGCTGCCACGAAATAAACAACATTACATTAAGTCCGATGGCAAAATACAGACCGCTATTCCTGCCAATCTCTATTTCTGGATTTTTTTTAGGTATCATGGCTCATTGTTTTTATACATTAAAAGTATCATAAACAAGAAGGAATAACTATGACATTTGTCAGTTTCAAAAGCCTTTTCATTTTTCAAAACGTTAAAAAAAGTTTTAATAAAGGTTGGAGGTTTTGAAATAGACGTGCAGAAAACATATTGGATATTTTCCAAAAAAAAAAGCCTATCAACCAAAAGGAAGATAGGCTTTGAATAAAGAAAAAAGTTTGAGTTAGTCTTTCTCCTTCTTTCCTTCTAATTTATTTACAGTATCGTACATGATTGGCGTTGCAATAAATAAAGAGGAGTAGGTTCCTACTACCACACCTACTATCAAAGCAAACATGAACCCTCTAATAGAATCACCTCCAAAAATAAAGATAGCCAACAATACTACCAATGTTGTTAAAGACGTATTCAACGTTCTACTTAATGTGCTGCTCAAAGAAGTATCGACCACTTTATCAAACTTCCAGCTGGTATGCTCATTGAAATACTCACGTATTCTATCAAATACTACCACGGTATCATTTAAGGAGTAACCAATAACCGTTAATATGGCCGCAATAAACGCTTGATCTATTTCCATACTAAATGGCATAAAAGCGTAAGTTAACGAGAAGATTCCTAATACAATCAATACATCATGGAAAACCGCAACCACGGCACCCAATGAATATTGCCATCTTTTAAAACGTAATAAGATATAAAGGAACACCACGATCAGCGATCCCAAAACGGCCCAAAACGATGCTTGCTTAATATCATCTGCAATGGTTGGACTTACTTTAAAAGATTCCAAAAGACCCACTTGTTTATTCTCGTCATTCAAGTCGATAAACTGCTCATAAGTCAAATTAGGCATGTGAGGTTGCAAGGCATTGAAAAGCATCGACCTTATCTCTTCATCTACCTCAGTACCAGACTCATTAACCTTATATTTAGTGGTTATCTTCAACTGGTTGGCATCTCCAAAGGTTTTGGCATCTGCGCTGCCGTACACATCGCTCAATGTAGCGGTAACCTCAGATGGGTTCATATCCTGTGCAAAACGTACCAAATAGGTTCTTCCTCCAACAAAATCGATACCTTGATCCAAACCATTGGTAAACAAAGACCCTAAACCTATAACAATCACGGTTCCTGAAATGATGTAAGCGATTTTACGTTTTTTAAGAAATTCGATATTGATATTTCTAAAAAGGTTTTTTGTAAGCGCAGTAGAGAAAGTTAATTTACCCCCTCTATTTGCATACCAATCAATCAATAACCTTGTAATAAAAATGGCTGTAAACAACGATGTAAAAATACCAATTAATAAGGTGGTTGCAAATCCTTTAATCGGCCCTGTTCCAAAAATAAATAAGATTAATGCGGTTAATCCCGTAGTAATGTTGGCATCTAAAATAGAGGACAAGGCATTACTAAATCCATCTTGAATGGCTTCTTTTTGCCCTTTACCTTTGGCTAATTCTTCCCGAATACGTTCAAAAATAAGCACGTTCGCATCAACCGACATACCAATGGTCAATACAATACCCGCAATACCAGGTAATGTTAATACCGCACCAAGACCCGATAAAATACCGAAAATCAATAAAATATTCAATGCCATGGCAATATCTGCAAAACCACCAGCTTTACCGTAGTAAAAAATCATCCATACCAATACCAAAGCCAAGGCTATCATAAACGACATGGTACCACTATCAATAGCTTCTTGTCCCAATGATGGTCCAACAACTTCACTCGAAATAATATCCGCAGATGCTGGTAATTTACCCGCTCTTAAAACATTCGCTAAATCGGATGCTTCATTTAATGTAAAATCTCCTGAAATTTCAGAGTTTCCTCCTGAAATAGGTCCAGAAGTCACACCTGGCGCAGAATATACTACATTATCCAATACAATGGCAATTTGGCTCTGTTGACTGTATGCTTTACCAGTCATCGCTTCCCAAATCTTAGCACCTTTTGCATTCATTTGCATAGATACGGTTGGCTTGTTGGTTGGCCCAAAAGATTGTCTAGCATCTGTAATAACAGCACCACTCAATTCTGGATCATCTTCTCTATTACCTATTAAAGCATATAAATCAACTATTTCACTATCTTTTTCAGTTTTTCCAAAGGCAAATTTCACATAACGTTGTTCCACTGGCAATAAGGCTCTTACTTGTGGCATGTTTAAATAATTAAGGACTGTTTCTTTGTCCTTAACTTCAAATCTTGCGATTACAGGGCCGTTTTGATATCCTTGTCCTCTGATTAAATCGAAAATTGGATTTACCTCAGCCACCGCAGTAGAATCTGTAGCAGCATCGCCTAAAAGGTCATCAATTTTATTATCTTCTTCTGATTCTTGGTTTTCTATAGCTTCTGAAGTTTTATTGGCATCTACAATCCCTTTTAAAGTCTCATTGGCCTGTGCTAAAAACGGAAAAAACTGTTCACCTTTATAGGCTTCCCAAAATTGCAATTGTGCGGTGGTTGTAAAATACTGTTCTGCCCGCTTTACATCTTTAACCCCTGGCAATTCAATTAAAATACGTCCCGAAGACCCTAAACGCTGAATGTTTGGAGAGGTCACCCCTAGCCCATCAATACGCTTACGCAATACTTCAAAAGCCGATACGATGGATTCATCGATTTTAGTTGCGATAACTGTTTTAACCTCATCATCAGACATGGTGCCGTCAATTTCGCCATCTAAATCTTTAGTGTAAAAAATATCTGGAGACGCTAATTTAGTATCGCCTTTAATGGCGTCAAACGCCGTAAAGAAATCTTCTAAATACGTGTTCTGGCTGTTTTTTTGAATTTCAGAAGCATCATCCAAAGCTTTGTTGAAAACAGGGTCTTTCGTATGGTTTGCCAATCCTTTTAAAATATCTTTTACTGATATTTGAAGAATGACGTTGATACCCCCTTTTAAATCCAAACCAAGGTTCATGGATTTTTCTTTCACATCATTATATGTGAATTTTGCGATACCAATATTAAAAACGGTATCTGTAGCTATCGATTCTAAATAGCTAGCCTCTTCTTGGCTGCGTTTTTCCCTATAACCATCTTCAGTATCCGGAATTTTACTAATGGCCATTTCATTGGCATTATTTTCAATTTGGCTGGCTTTAAATGTGAATGACAATTGGTAGATACTAACCAAACCAAACAAAAGGGCAAATAATTTTACTAATCCTTTATTTTGCATTATTTTATATTTTTTAGGTCAATTGTTAATCCCGATAATTTTCGGGAGGGCAAATATATCATTTACCTAATGATTTGACAATTTTTTATGTTGAATAAGATTGTGACAACTCTATATATTGATACAAGAACTGTCTTAAATATTGAAGTGTGTGTTAACAAATAGGCCCCGCTCTAACTTCGGGTATGCTGTGTGGAATACTATTTATTGCTATGGCAATATGCTTATTTACTTTAAAAGCGACTTTTGAAACCGCCTCTTTATCCTTAGCTTCTAATTCAGAGAAAGAAGCATACACATTAGGACTGAAAAAATGATTGGTTTTCTGCTTGACATCTAAAACCAGCGTGCCGTTTAAATTCCAATGGGCATCATGGCTTTTTTGGATTTCATGCACATCAAGATTGTAAGTAATTGGGATTTCTTTTGAAGGCAATCTTGAATCCGATTCCTCTTGACTGAAAGGCACATAATCAAGTGATAAACTATGCTCTTTAGAAAGTATTTGTTTTATTAAGGCAACATCATCATCACTATAATACGTGATTTTTATACTTCCTGTGGCTTGCTCCTTTACTTTTATGTTCTCTACACCTAAATCTTGCAATTGTTTTTTTACAAGCTCAAGGGTATTTTGAGCATCTTCAGTAGAGACCCTTGCATCTGTAAACTGCAATACAATTTCCTGATTTGGCAAGGAAACTTGCTGCTCGCAAACAACACCTATTAAGGTAAGTATGATAATTAAAGTACTGATGTACCATTTTTGCTTCATGCGCCAAATATAAAAAAAATAAAGACTGTATTGCTACAGTCTTTATATAAATATCCATTATGAATATTGAATATTACAACTCCAATAAATCATTTACTTTTCTAACGCCTTCAGCGCTTTCTTGCATTTTGGCTTTTTCAGCATCATTCAATGAAATATTTACAATGCTTTCAATACCGTTTCTACCAATGATACAAGGCACTCCTATTGAAATATCGTTCAAACCATATTCACCTTCAACCAACACAGAACATGGGAATACTTTCTTTTGGTCGCAAGCAATGGCCTGAACCAAACCGCTAACAGCAGCACCTGGCGCATACCACGCAGAGGTTCCTAATAATTTGGTTAATGTTGCGCCACCTACTTTAGTATCTTCTAAAACTTGGGTCAATCTTTCTTCTGATAAAAACTCAGAAACCGGTACACCAGCTCTGGTTGCCAAACGTGTTAAAGGAATCATGCCTGTATCGCTATGACCACCAATGACCATACCATCTACATCGCTTATTGGTCCTTCTAAAGCTTCCGCCAATCTGTATTTAAAACGCGCAGAATCTAAAGCGCCGCCCATACCGATGATTCGGTTTTTAGGCAAGTTGGTTGATTTGTGCACCAAATACGCCATAGTATCCATTGGATTACTCACTACAATAATGATGGTGTTTGGCGAATGCTCGATAAGGCTTGACGATACGGTTTTTACAATACCTGCATTGATACCGATCAACTCTTCACGGGTCATGCCCGGTTTACGCGGAATCCCTGATGTGATCACACAGATATCACTGTTTGCCGTTTTGCTGTAATCATTAGTAATACCGGTGATTTTTGTATCAAACCCGTTCAATGATGCGGTTTGCATTAAATCCATGGCTTTTCCTTCTGCATAGCCCTCTTTAATGTCCAATAAAACAACTTCGCTTGCAAAATCTTTAATAGCAATGTACTCTGCGCAACTTGCACCCACGGCTCCTGCACCTACAACTGTAATTTTCATTTTATTTAATTTTTATGATTTGTTATTGAATTTATGACACAAACTTCCATGATTTAAACCGAAAACTTTATGATTTAAGTCATGCGAATTTACAAATTATAATACTTTAAATAAAAAAAGTGCGAGAATAAATATCGCACTTTTAGAATAAACTAACTAATTCTGAAACAATTATATATTTTGGAATTTTCAGTACATTTTTTTGACAATAATCTATTATCTGAAGCCAAAATTCAATCCCACTGAAAACGCATTGAACTCCGCTAAATGGTATTCGGCATTCAACCTAAAAAACCCTAATTTTAATTTGGTGCCAAGCGTGCCTCTTACACCTGAGACTTCGCTAGAAACTGAGAATGGGTCTGTAACCTCTTCATAAAAAATACCATTAGTGCCTCTGTAAGTTCCCAATACATCAGACTTTGATTTACCTTTTATATAACCAATACCGCCATAAAAATTAATAACAGGCAACTTGGTAGAAGCTATAAATTGGAACAACCACGTATTGGTGTCATTTTCCAAACGTTGGTTTTCGCCTTCTAAAGCTGATGTGCTTGACAAATTATAATTACCATCTAAATGCGTATAGGCCACCAAACCAGAAAGAGCTACTGGTAGTAATTTATCTGCGGGCAACCATTTAGTGACCTCAAATTGCAATCCAGCACCGTACATACTTAACTCAACATCATCGGTTTTGATTTTGGGCACAAACCGTGCTTTTAATTCAATGCCTTTACTGAGCCCCAATGCGCCTTGGATAAAAGCTGTTGGCAGTAAGTTTATATTTTCTGAACCGATGCCTGTTGGCAATTCAATGGTTGTGGTCCTGGTAATTCCTAATGGGTCTTGATATTCAACATCCACAAAAATTGCTGGGTCATTATCACCAAGCGCCGATGCAACCATTTGCGAACTTGCTCCTGTTGAAAACTGTACATTATTGTACAAATCTGTATTCATTAAGAATGATTTATTATCATCTTTCACAGATGCTGCATTGGCAATGATAGAAATCTCAAAGCCGCCCAAAGGCTTGGCATCTGCCGTATTAAACCAGTTAGCATTCATACTGTACATAAGTCCATTGGTTCCTGGAGCTAAATAATCATTAGTAAAACGTTGGGCATCATCAACACCTGCTGCTAGAAGTGCATCAAAATCGTTTTGAGCTTTTGCAGCTATGGTTGCCATACAAAACAACATAAATAAGGTTAATTTTTTCATATAATTTTAAAATTTGGGTTAAACAAACATACTAAAATAATCATTGAAACTTGTTTTAATCGATATAGAAACACATTTCAACAATACTTATTAAAGTCTAAAACCGAAGCCTTAAACTCATATTAGGCGTTAAGCCTAAGGACTTATTATCTACTTCGATGGTTAATTCTGAGTCGTTCGGATTGACTTCATAATATCTATTGATAACATTGGCTCTATTCAAAATATTCAAAACCCCTGCTCGCAAAGACCCTTTTACAGATTTTGACACCTTGAAACTGTAGTTTAATGAAGCATCCAAACGCATAAAATCATCTAAATTCTCACTATTTGGCGCATCATAATTAACCAAAACAACATTGCCATTTTGCACCGTTTCATTACCGTTTACAGGTTTTGTAAATGGTTTTCCCGAACGCCAAACACTTCCTACCGAAACCTCTAAATCATCAAAAAAACTATAATTAAACGCCATAGAAACAGAGTGCCTAATATCTACATTATTGGGGAACTTAGACGGTGTAAAACTCTTAAAATCATAATCGTTAACACTATAAGTATAGCTCAACCACGTGCTATAGTTTTTGGATGTTTTATTCGCCAAAAACTCAACGCCTTTTACATCATACCGCCCCGTGGCGTTTATATATTGAAAATTATTATAAAACCCTTGATTGGAAGCCGTTATACCATCTACGGTTTTGTAGAATCCTTCCACATCCAAAACCAAATTGTCTTGATTGAATTCAAACCCGAAAGAAGCCTGTTTACTTTCTGAAATGGGTATATTCTGTTCATTTGCCAATATCCAGCGTCTGTTTTCCACACCCAAAAAATCATCTTGAAAATCGACTATTTGTGTAGCTGATTGGTTTTTAAATTCGCCTTGCAATTTTAAGGCAAACTGATTGGATAGTTTTTGCCTGATATTTACTCTCGGCTCTATTAAGATTCTATCAAATTTTTGAAAATAATTGGCCCTTGCCCCAATTCTGAAATACGTATTGTTTTTATTGAATTCAACCTCACTAAAAATGGCATGATTCAACAACACATTTTTTTTGGTACGCTCGTAAGATGGCGCGCTTACCGTTGTTTCGTTTAAAATCCCGATTTCGCTAAACTGATACCCGTTTAAAAAATTCAAATAATCATTGATTCTATAAGTGGTTTTAAACTTGGCTTCAGTTTCCAAAACGGTATTGGTTTGCGTGAGTTTTTGGTCGGTTTCTATTCTGTAATCAATGGCATTGACTTGGTATTTTGAATAAAAAGCTGTGAATTCTGTATTAAAATCAGCGCTCCAATTCGCTTTCCAATTCGTCCCTGCTCCTATATTTTCTTGTTTTAGATTACTGGTTTTAGATTCTGTATTATCATTACTGTTAGTGTAACTTTCTTTATAATCCAGATTATTGTTGATACCAATAACATTGGCCCGAAATTGATGATTGTCATTCAAATCAAATAATAATTTTGCCGTATAATCATAAAAGAAAAATTCTGATGCGCGGTTACTTTCACTAATGTTATCGCTATTGGTAGTGAGTTCACTATCTTGAAAGCTTCGTTCAAAATAATTATCATACGCAGGCGATGCAAAAAAATCTGTGAATGAACGCCGTCCAGATATATGCAATGCCAACTTTTTTGTAATGGGTATTTCTAAAAAAGCATCGGCACTTATCAGGTTTATCCCTGCACCACCGGAAACTTTCCCCGTTAATTCATCTTTTGTAAACATATTGATGGTGCTGGATACGCCATCACTAAACTCACTGCTTGTACCATTTTTAGTAACAATGACTTTATTTGTAAGGTTGGGATTGTAAGCAGAAATGAGTCCGAAAAAGTGTCCTGAATGGTACATTTTGATGTTATCCCAAAGCATTAAATTCTGGTCGTTTGTACCACCTCTCACATTGATGTTCGCAATGCTTTCATTCACACTTTCCACACCCGGAAGAGCTTGAATGGATTGTAAAATATCGGGTTCGGTAAGCCCAGGAATCACCCCGAATTTTTCTGTATTCAATACCATACTACCATCCGTTTGCTTTTGTAAACCAGCGGTCAGGAATTTGGTAATCAGAATTGGGTTTAAGTTTTCATTGCTTTCCTGAAGCAAAATTGTTTTACAGAATCCATCTTCACTAAACAATGATTCCGCTGTAATTTGTTGACTTTTAAAACCTAAATACGAAATTGTTATTAACGATTTTAATGGCACATTTTCCAGTTGAAATTCACCTAAATTATTTGACACAACACCTTTATTTGTATTATCAATAGATATGGAAGCCCCAAATAAAGGCTTATTGTTTGCTCCTGAAACCAGAACTCCACAGATATTGATGGTTTTTTCAATAACAGATACCGTAATGTATCGGTTATCCAAAGTCTTAAAATTTAAAAGCGTTTTGCTGTTTAGATACTGTAATGTTTGTTGAAGATTGAAATCAGCCGCTGGTTTTTCAACCGAAACATCTACAACATCGTCATACGAATAAGAGAATTTTACATCAAACTTAGTTTCTACAGAAGCAATGATTTCTGTTAATAGTTTTTTTTCTGTGTTACTTTGACTGAAACAAAATTGAAAAAAACCTATAAATATATAAACCAGCCATTTTTTACTTTGCATACTTATATAACGTAACATGTTTGCCTTCTATTTTATAACTCAATTTTAAAGGAATTGTTATGGATTGTAAGGCTGTATTTTTGTCTTTATGAGTAAATGTGCCAATAAATATTTGAGAATCATCCACATCTTTTAAAGTAACATTCAAATCGTATTGTCTTTCAAATTCGTCAATTACTTGCCTCAGCGGGATTCTATCAAAACTTGATTCAGCTTGCATCCATGATGGGTTTTCTGTCTTAAAATCATCAACCGTCTGGATGGCTCCGTTTACAACCCGGAACGATTTCCCTTTAGATAGTTTCACGGTTTTATTGTTGAAAGTAACCCCCACCAAACCTTCATAACATTGTACTTCAAAATAACTGGCGCGCTCTTTAACATTGAATTGGGTTCCAAAAACCTGAACCGTTCCAACAGCTGTATGAACGGTAAATTTTTGTCCTTTGCTAACCTTAAAAAATGCTTCGCCCTCTAAATCCAAATCCCGTTTATCCTGCCACGTTTTTTTATTGTATTTTAAAGTGGATTGTGCATTCAAAATAACTTCAGAAGCATCTGGCAAAGTTAAAGTTTCTGTCTGCCCTATTTGGGTTTCAAAAGATTTAGTGCTGTTGAAGAATAAAAAATAGGATGCTCCAAGCGTGATTACCAAAATGGCAGCAATTTTCATAAACGTTTTAAAGTTCAATGGAATCACTTGGGGTTCTTTTTTAGAGTGTTTTCTTTTCTTAAAAGCTTCCAATGCTTGTTGTGCATCTATTTTAGGTGCTAGCAGTTGCGAAGCATAATGCGCTATTTTATCCAAAGTTTCAAGATTTTCAGATTGTTTTAAATCTTTAATCTCTTGCTCTGAAAGCTGATCATCAAACCATTTTAATATGTTGTTTTCGTTTTTCATGTTTACTACGCTACAATTCTAAGACAACTATCCTTGTTTTTACCCTACCTTTTCAATTCTGAACTCAGAATTGCTCAATATGTTCCCTCAACACCTTTAAAGCCCCCGACATTCTTTTTTCAACCGCTTTTTGAGAAACGTTTAATAGTTCTGCTATTTCTCTATATTTTTTGCCATCAATTCTATTCAACAAAAATACTTCGCGTTGGGCATCGGTTAATAATGAAATAGCGCCTTGCAATTTCTTTTTAAATTCTTCTTCTTCTAATACATATTCGGGGCTTTCAATATCCTTATCCATATAAGGTGCCGATTTAGCATATTCCAAAACCACTTTATTGTGTTTCACTTTATTTAAAAACAAATTATTTATGGTGGTAAACAAATAGGTTTTTGCTTTTGTAAAATCTATTTTAGAGCAATTTTCCCAAATTTTTGAAAACGCATCCTGTACCAAATCCAAGGCATTATCTTTATTACCACATTTATAATAAGCGAAATTGCTGGCATGTTGAACGTGTTCAATATAGAAATCATTAAAATAGGTTTCCTCGCAAAGTTTAGAGTCATTACTGTTCATATGGTACTTATATAAAGACTGAAAATTAAAATACAATCACAAAAGTAGGGTAAAATCATTTATAGCTGTCTTAATAGTAAGATAACAAAAAAATGAGAAAACATGAAAACAGAAAATTTTATTAAAGTCATTGAAATTATATTAGCTATTGGTTTAATTACGTGTTTATTGGTTTCTACCTATTTAGTTTATAAATTAAAATAAAAAGGAAAGGAATACGTATCAACAAATGAAATCTGAAACTATTTTTAAAATCACTCAAATTATATTAATAACCATTTTAGTTTTGTGCCTTTTGACTTCATTATACATTATCATAAAAATATTCTTTTAAAAAAAGGTAGGGTAAAAACAAACATAGTTGTCTTATTTACAGAAAGCGAAAAAAAATCGCTATGAAAAAGAAAAAATAATAACCCAAAAAAATCAGTATCATGAAAAATTTAAAATTATTTACAGCAACTTTATTAGTATCTTTTTTAGGATTCACATCCTGTCAAGATGAAATTGATAACGAAAACGGACAAAACCCAAATACAAACTCAGCAGATTCTCAAACTGCCAGTAATTTAGAACGCTCTGCTATGTATGATGGTAGTTTTGATGATTTTTTAGATGGCAATTCTTGCTCCTCTATATTATTTCCTTTAACAACAATCATTAACGATACCGAAATCACATTACTTAGTCAAACAGATTATAGTTTGGTTTTGAATATTTTAGGACAGATTACGAATAATGATGATAAAATCGAGTTTCAATTTCCATTAACTGTTAAATTAAGCAACTATACAGAGGTTCAAGTTGCAAATCAAACAGAATATGATGCCCTTATGGATGCTTGCGAAAACGCCGAAAACGAAGCTGAAAATGCCATTAATTGTTTAGACTTCGATTTTCCAATAACCATGTTAACCTATAGCTTGAATTTTGAGCAAACAGGAAGTGTGGTTATTGAAACCGAACAACAATTATATGCGTATATGAACAACTTTGGTGACGATGAATTATTTTCAGTTAGCTACCCAATTACGGCCACTTTAAATAATGATACAGACATTACCATAACAAGTGATATGGATTTAAAAGCAAGTATTAATGATTGTTTAGGTATTGAAGATGCCGAAGCTGAAGCTGAAAATCAAGCAGATAACCTAGAAACAATATTAACAGAAGGTATGTTTAAAGTAGAATCTTTTATGAATGCTGGCGTAAATACCGCAAATACTTATGCCGATTATACTATAGGTTTTTCTAACGATTTAACTTTAGTAGCAGAAAACACAGCAAATGCCACAGCACAAGATATACAAGGCACTTATGAAGTAGCTTCTGAAACCGAAGTCTATTTAGACTTAAATTTCACAGGAAACGCAACTTTCAATTTGCTAAACAATGACTGGGAAGTAACCAGTTTTAACAACACATCCATTGCCCTTAAAAGTAAAACCGATGCAGCTATAACACTTGTTTTGTCCCGAATTTAGTGCCTATTTAGTTTTTGGTTGGTTGCCATAATAGTATGGCGAAGCAGCTGCTGGGAAACTGGCAGCTGTTTATTTTCAAAAATATATAAAATGAAAAAAATAATCATATTCGCTTTCATGGTTTTATTTGTTGTGTCTTGTTCAAAAGACGATGACATGAAACCAAATGATGAAAACACCATTGATATTTCTCTAAACCAAAAAGCAACTGGCAGTTCTTCAAGCGATTTATTATCAGATGCGACTTTTAAAAGCATCGTCATTGAATTGGTTTATGTTGAAGGCTTTAAACCCACACAAAGCAGTATTGATAATTTTGTGACTTTTTTAAAAGCCAGAACCTATAAACCTAATGGTATTACCGTTGAAACCAGAGCCATTAATTCTCCGGGAAACGCCCCTTATACCAATCAAGAGATCATCGCTATTGAAGATGCCAACAGAACCAAATACAACACCAACAATCAAATAGCTATTTGGGCATTTTTTGCAGATGGCAGTTCAGAAAACAACACAGATTCTAGTATTGTTTTAGGCACGGCTTACAGAAATACCTCTTTTGTTATTTATGAAGAAACCATTCACAACTCCAGCAACAGCCCTTTTAAACCTAACAGGAGCTTATTGGAAACCACAGTAATTACACATGAATTTGGACACATACTTGGGCTTACAAACTTGGGCGCTGATATGGTTACAAACCATGAAGACACCGAACACGCCAAACATTGCAATGAGGAAAACTGTTTGATGCATTGGACTGTGGAGTCCAGTATTGGTCTTTCCAATATGGTAAGCATGAGTGCTGCCCCGCAATTGGACGCCCAATGTATAGCAGATTTGCAGGCTAACGGCGGAAAATAAATTTAATAAAGAATTTCTTGAAATGAACTATCTCTGAGATAGAGCTATAGGGGCATTTCACTCGTTTCACTTTGACCTCACAAGGTCAAAAACCGAAATTCTCTATTTAGATTCCCGTTTCATTCATTGTTCTATATTTTATAATAATGAATTCATGAATCTTACGATTTCACGAGAATGACAATTTCAACGGAAACCCCGACACAGAGCGTCGAGGAATTCTTTTTGATCAATTTAAAACTTATCACAATGAAAACTATACTAAAAACATTATTCGTATTTATTATTGTATTTACAACGCAGGCGCAAGCACAGAAATCCAACGCAGGAATAAAAGGCGGTTATAATTTAGCAGCCGTAAGCTTTGATGGCAATACAGAAACCGGGCAACGCCATGGGTTTCATATAGGGTTTTATGGCGAATCATTTGTAGCTGAAAACGTAGCTTTACAGGTAGAGCTTTTATACTCGCAACAAGGTTATAAACTAGAAGATAATGGCGGCACCTTCACACAAAAACTAGATTACATCAACTTGCCATTATTATTAAAACTATATCCTACTGAAAATTTCTTTTTGGAAACAGGGCCACAAGTAGGATTGGCCATTTCACACAAAGAAGCATTTGATAGTAATTTTGGACTCTTTGACACCTCACAAGAATTTGAACCACAAGATTTTGATTGGGGCGTAAATTTTGGTGGCGGTTTTAAAACCGATTCTGGTGTATCGTTAGGCGTGAGATACCATTTGGGCCTAGGCAGCGTTTACGACGAAGGCAGCCCTAAAAATAGGGTTTGGCAATTTTCGCTAGGGTTTGATTTTTAAGAATCAAGCTTTAAAAAACAAACAAAAGGGTCGCTGTTTTTATAAGCGACCCTTTTGTTTTGGTTATTACTAACAAGGAAACTCGATTAAGAATTATATGACTTTACATTTTTAAGGTTTTTATTTGTTATATACGCATGTTGGGCTTTCGTACTTTTTTAATTAATATCCTTTTTTAATTTATCAGGATTTTGTCTAGTGTCAAAAATCGTAATTATCTCGATTTCCTTTTTATCCGTGTTAATTCTGTAATAGAATGTCGTTTGTTAGGTTACAACACATTTGTAAAGATTTTCAAATTCCAATGATTTAGGGCAACTATCTGGTTGAATAGATATTTGCTTAATTTTTTCAGTCAGTTTTGAAATGAATTTATCTCTAATTCTTAAACTCCAATTTTCTAGTAAGTATTCCGAAAGTTTTAAAAATTTTGATTCGGCAAGTTCAGATAAGAATACTTTCATTCACTACGAAATTTTCTTTAAAAAGGATTCATAAGAAACTCTTTTTCCGTTATCTAAATCTTCAATTCCTTTTTTTATTTCTTTTTGTTCGGACAAGCTTAATTCATTCCAAAAGTCGGTTTTTTCTTTTTTTACGAAATCAGCGACACGTTGGATAAACTCGGAATTTTCATTTTCCAAAATAGTTTTAAGTAATTCCAGTTTTGTTGTTTGAATGTCCATTTTAAAATCTTTATAAGCAAATTTACGAAAAATATCCTTCGTTTCGTCAGTTTTCGGTATGTCTAGTCCTGAAATATGGCTCGTAACGTGCAAATTAGTATGGCTTAAAATTCCAAAAACGATAATAACTGGAATTATAATGTAAAAGCTATATTTTAAAAACTTTTTAAACTTCTGTAATGGTAACTTATTTCCTCCTTTATTTTCTTTTACCGCAAGATATAATTGATAAAAAACAGGTGAGAAATACACTAAAAACATTAAAGTAAGTATTAAATAATCATTCATTCTAAAAGGTTGGTCATAATTACCTACAACGTGTATGTATATGACCTGTGGCGTATTTTAGCACGAACCTCTCCAAATGAAAACTGGCTTTGGAAAATCCGCAGGATTTTCCAAGTAGGCGAGGACAAGCCATAGCTTATACACTGTTTTGTAAAACGTTTTTTCTTTTCAGTCAATTCCTAAATCGTTTGTAATTGAGTGTTTTAATTCTATCTCGTTGATTGGGATTCCCATTCTATCACTTATAATTCCAGAAATAATTCGCTCAACCTCATATTTGTTCGTGATTTTTTTAATTAATGTCAATAGTTTTGTCAAAATTCAGAGATATTATCCAATCGATTAATTGTCTTATTGTTCCTTTTGTCACAGGTTGAGTTCGCTTAAAAGTCCGAAATCCCAAAATCTTAACGTGAGATCCAAATTTTGATTGAAGTCTAGCGCAACTAACTCGGGTAGTTTTAATCCAAGTTCATTTTCTATCCGGTTCCAATTTGTTTTAATTCTGCTTGAGTAAGCAATTCCGTTATTTGGAATTCAGGTTTTATTTGCTCTTTTGATAAATTCAAAGTTTGAAACGCTTTTCTAATTCGGTAGAAAATGATTTGGGTCAAACATTTTTCGGTTGGATTGATAGAAATCTTTTTAAAAACTGAATCAGCAAAATCTTGAACAGTATAATTTTTTTCACATTCTGCATCTGGAATCCTTATTCCAAATTTGTCCTCAACATAAAACATTAATTCGACTGAATCTAATCCCGCTCTCGGTTTTTTTTTAATGTTTTACAACGTGTCTTATAGTAACCTTTATTACCGATATCCCTCGAATAAACCGGGATATCATAAGTTTTATGTTACCGTTATCCTGTAAATATAATCAATTTTTCTTACAGAAAACTTTAAAATAATAAAGGGCAACTGTTTGTAGCAGTTACCCTATTTATTTATCAATATTTAATATTTTTAAATCTTAAAAAATCAATTAAATTCCCTGATTTTTATACTTCTAAAACTAACGGTGTTGCCGTGGTCTTGCAATAAAATATGCCCTGTTGGCCATTCTCCAAAATTATTCCAATCTTTATATTTGCTATAGGCAACCAAGGCCCTGAACATTTGCGAGTGCCTATCGTACTCAATCACTTTTTCATTGTTCAACCAATGTTCTACTTTATCGCCGTTTACAACAACCCTTGCTTTGCTCCAAACGCCTGGCCCTTTAAACTGCTTACCTCTACCTGGTACCGAAAGGTTTTCTGCAGTAATTAAATCGTACAAAGAACCAATGGTACGGTTTCCATTCACGCCTTTTTTTGCATCGGGGTGTTTTTTATCGTCTAAAATCTGGAATTCACAACCTATGGCAGAGCCTTCGCCTTTATTGAGTTTTGGGTCTACAAAATATTTGAGTCCACTATTGGCTCCTTCGGTAATTTTAAATTCCAATTCAATTTCAAAACTCCCAAAAACAGCTTTGGTCACAATATCCCCAGGTCCTGTGGACTCACCACCATCGGTAGCCAAAACGGTTAAAACACCATCTTTCATGTCCCATCCTGATTTAGGGAAATGGTCTAGTTTTACACCTCGCCAGCCTTCGGTTGTTTTGCCGTCCCACAGCAAACGCCAGCCATTCCTTTTTTCATGCGGTGTTAATGTATTGACCAAATAACTCATTTCTGAAACTTCTGGGTCTTGGGGCCATTGTGCATCTTCCAAATCTTGGATTTTGATCCTGATATTACGCCATTTTATTTCTTTACCGACTTCTTGCTTGTTACCACCAATACTATGCACCTGCAAGGCTATGAATCCAGAAGCGGTAAGATCATCCACCAAATTGGCGCACTGCACACCATTGACCCATGTCTTGATGGAATTGCCAATGGCTTCCACCCGGCAACTGTTCCACACCCCATTGTTAAAAGCCTTTCTTCCTTTTTCATTAAGGGACAACGGATACATCCAGCCACGCCTGCCTTCGTCATAAATACCTCCACTAAACGCACGGTCGCTTGGGTCTAGTTCAAATTGATAACCGTGTACCCTACCTTTTTGATAATCACTTAAACTGTTTGACCTGAACTGTACGCCTGAATTTATTTCGGGATCTACCATCACTTCAAATTCTAAAATAAAATTTTCGTAATTTTTTTCGGTGGTTAAAAAACTATTTGGGGTATTCATTTTGGTCGTCCCTATGATTTCTCCATTTTCAACCTTGTAGTCTGCCTTTCCCCCTAGCTGTTTCCAATTATTTAAATTAGACCCATTAAATAATGTAATCCACCCATCATTGTTTGATTGCGCTTGCAGGTTCACAACAAGCACAGCTAGCAATACAAATAATTTTAATTGTAATTTTGTCATCGTTTTGGTTTTATTGATTTTATTTAAAAAATATTTTTACTTTTTGTTCTCAAGTTAAAGTTTAAAACCCTGTAATTTCATTGCAGTTACTTTTAGTTTCTATAAGCTTTTTTATCAAACTTGTCATTCCTACTAAAGCAGGAACCCATAGACTAAAACTAAAATTGGATTCCTGCCTTTGCAGGAATGACAAACATTTATTTTAAAACTATAAACATCCAGTCCTTAGCGGTTTATTCACTTTTTAGAAGCCCCTCATTTTAAAACTCTCAACCTTTTACTTTATCCTTAAATTTATCGAAAGCGCTTTCTTCATCTTTCTTTGGCCAAGAATTATTGGACGTATCTACATCTGCGGTTTCCAAATTAGGGTCTATGGTTATGGAGACGATTTCTTTGTCTGACGCAATAGCCTTACTGACTTCATTATCATTATATCTCCATATTTCAGCTGGATAAGTTTCTGTTTTGGTCGTGCCATCTGCATAAGTATATTCCACAATAATAGGCATGACCAACCCGCCTGGTTTTTCAAAAGTGATGGTATAAAAATAATTGGGCGTTTTTATTTTAGTGCGCTCTTCTGCCGAGAAATTATCCATAATATACGCTTTTAGTGGTTTTGAGTTTTCCATAGCGTTACCTGCTTTCATCTTATCTATAAACTCTTCACTACCTTCTTCAACCATATAAACCAAAGGCACCAATTCATCCATAGATATGCCCTTTTCTTTTACATAATCTTTAATATATTGGTTTGGTTCTGAGGATACATAATATTTTTTCACATCTTTAATGCCTATATCTACCCAATCTGTGGTATAAAACCAACCTCTCCAGTACCAATCTAAATCTACCGCAGAGGCATCTTCCATGGTCCTGAAAAAGTCTTCGGGGGTTGGGTGCTTAAACATCCATCGGTTTGCGTATTCTTTAAACGCATAATCAAACAAATCATGCCCCATAATGGTTTCCCTTAAAATATTCAAGGCGGTAGCTGGTTTACCGTAAGCGTTGTTGCCAAATTGATAGACGTTTAAACCCTTGCTCATAATGGGTGAAATATAATCTTGATCGCCACCCATGTAAGGCACAATTAGAGATGCCAGGCCACGTCTGGAAGGGAATGTTTTATGCTCTGGTGACAATGCACTTGGGTGCCATTTGCCAAAATCCTGTTCTGCAACATATTGCAAAAACGTGTTCAAACCTTCGTCCATCCAAGTCCATTGACGTTCATCACTATTTACGATCATAGGAAAAAAGTTATGCCCAACTTCGTGGATAATAACGCCCATCATACCATATTTTACACGATCGCTGTATGTGCCGTCTTTTTCAGGACGCCCGTAGTTCCAGCAAATCATTGGGTATTCCATGCCTTGGTTTTTGGCGTGTACCGAAATGGCCTTATGGTAGGGATAATCAAAAGTCATTCTTGAATAACTTTTTAAAGTACTGGCAACTGTTTTGGTAGACCAATCTTCCCACAGCGGATTGCCTTCTTTTGGATATAAAGAAACCGCCATTACATCTTTATCGCCAATTTTAACAGCCATCATATCCCAGATAAATTTTCTTGACGTTGCGAAACCAAAATCGCGCACGTTTTCGGCATATAATTTCCATGTTTTAGTTGCCGTAGAATGTGTTTTTTCTGCTGCTTCAGCTTCGGCTTGTGTCACTATCAAAACCGGTTTGTCATACGATTTTTTTGCAGCATCATACCGATCCATCATGGTTTTTGAAAACACGTCTTTTCTGTTGGTCAACTTACCGGTACCATCTAAAATATGATCTGCTGGTACGGTAATGTTCACTTCAAAATTCCCGAACGGCAACGCAAACTCATCTTTGCCCCAAAACTGTGAGTTTTGCCAGCCTTCTACATCATTATAAACAGCCATTCTCGGATAAAACTGAGCTATAACATAAGCCCTGTTTCCATCTTCTGGAAAAAACTCATATCCCGAACGCCCTCTGTTTACCACATGATCATTGATATTGTACCACCATTTTATGGAAAAGGAAAAAGTTTCTCCCGACTTTAAAACCTTGGGCAGCTCCACACGCATCATCGTTCTATTAATGGTATGCGGCAAAGGTTTTCCACTAGTATCTTTAACTTCCTCTATATTGAATCCGCCATCAAAAGGGTCTTCCATATAACTTGTAACAAATTTATCTGGAAGATTTACTGGAGAAATCGCTTCACTTTCTATCAAAGGGGTTTTTGAGTCTTTGGCCCGCATGTTCTGATCTAGTTGTACCCAAAGGTATTTCAAGGCATCTGGCGAATTGTTGGAATAGGTTATGGTCTCATGCCCCGACAACTTTACCTTTTCATCATCTAGAACAATATCCATTTTATAATCTGCCTGCTGCTGATAATAAGCTGACCCGGGTGCTCCCGAAGCTGTTCTATAACTGTTTGGGGTTGCAAATTCATCATATAATTGTTTGAACTTATTCGTGTTTACATGCCCTGGCTTGCGTTCTGCCTTTTCTTGGGAAAAAGAACTGACCGAAACAAATAGCAGTAACAGTGTGTAATGCGATAGCTTTTTCATTATTGGTTTTGAATTATGTTTGTTTAATAGTGGATTTTCGCGATAATTTTTCATTTGTTTTCTCTATGAACGTTATAAAATAAAAATTGTTACAGTTTTTATTTTGAATCAAATTCTAACTGAACCTTATCTTCTTGAGGGATAAGCATGTAGCTTTTTTGTTTGGAATTTATTTTAGTTTTAACGATGTTTTGCTGTTCTTCAAACAAATCGAACAAAACGGTATTTGATATTTCAAATGAAGCAATGGAACTCACATGAGGTATTTCCAAATAACAGATCACGATATCCACATCATACTCTTTTCCTATAAAATCAAAACTTGTTTCTTTTCCATTTATTTTGATAGTGATCTTTTCTTTTAAATACTTTTCTATATAAAGTTCTGTGCTTCGCGTTTCATTGGCATCATCAAGCATGATGTTTTTATCATAACGCGTTCTTAACAATTTCTCAAAATCATCCGCAAAAATCCTAGTGGTTATCTGAACTGATTTTTTTTCTTTCACATAATCAATTTCAGTAACACTTATGTAATATTTGTGTAAAGCAGTAAATGCAAAAAGGGGCAAAATGAACAGAAATAGAAACTTTAGAGGCTTCATATAATGAATTGTAGATGTAATGAGTTGCTAAAATACTTATTTCAATAAAATCAAAAAACATTCCAAAGCATTATTATTCGTTTATAGACAGATTTTTCTTGTATGCTACATATTTTTCCTTTAAAAATGCCCATATTTCAACATCACCTTTTCCTTTGCAACGGTTACTAAAATTTTTGTCTTCTTCACAGAAATAGAAAAAATCCATTTGCAAAGTTTCATCAAGTGGGTTTACTTTAAAAAAATCTTCTGCAAATTTCACTCGTATTTGCCGTAAAAGATTAGCATTATTTTCAATTACAACATGTGACCTTAACATTTTAGTCCGCCCTGAAATACCATTTACAATAGGATCTATTGCTACATTGGCAGTTAACACCTGTAGAATAAGCGTTTTATAGTTTAATCCATCGCCATTTGCTTGATCAAAACGCCTTTCACTTTGTGTTGCAATTTTTCCTTTATAACCAGGAATCCCAACGTCATAAAAATTTATGGGTGTATCGGTTTCAGCGTTTCCAATATCCAAAAGCAAATTCCCTGTAAGCACTTTGCCAACAACCACTTCATCCAGCTCGTTAATTTGCGCTTCAAGTGTTATAAACAGTGTTTTAAACGCTATAACTTCTTTGTTTACAACTAGGGTTTTTAGTTGATGTTGAATGGATGAAAACAAAAGTGTGTCATTTAGCTTTGCTTGAATTGTAAATGCTCCTGTTTTATCTGTAATTGTGAACGTTTGAGACGTTTTGTTAATAACGTGAATGTTTTCAGCATCCAAAGTACTTTTTACCCTGCCTTTTATGTCTTCAGATTGCGAAAAAGCAATGCGGAAACAACATAAACACAAAAGAAATAAGAATAGTTTCAACCGAATCAAAAGACATTAAATTACAGCAAACCAATTTCGGCGTTAGAATCTTAAATGCCTGCCGAAAGAAAACTAATTTTTTGTTAAAATTTGAATTTCAAATTATTACATTAAAAAATCTATCTTAAACTAATCCTTATTATTCAAAAACTGCCTACTCTTTAAATCTAGAAATTCCAAAAATTCCATTTCATTACCGTAATTCAACAACATATAATCAAAATCATCTTCCCCAACAAATCTCACGAATTCTTCAACCCGATGTTCTGGAATATTAAAGTTATCCACTAAAAATTCAGACCCAAAATAATATTTTATAGACTCGGCGGGTACTTTCGGTATTTTTGAAGTAGTATCGTTTTTTGCTCCAGACCTAAAAAGTGGCAACAATACCAAATCTACCACATTCACAATATCCAATCCATTGATCATCATAAGCCGCTCAGGATTCATGGCAACGTTATGGCTGCCATCTAAAGCCACGCTATTCCGCTTTGCCATATTGCTATCCATAGTTTCGTACTTACTATTCGGGATGCCAAAGTAAAAGGCTCCCAGTTTATGCTGAAAATCACTTGTGGATTTTATGTCTTGGGATAAATTTCCTGTGAGTTTATTGCTAGAAACCACGACTTCTTCAAGTTTATAAATCTCCTCTATCAAATAGATTTTCATGATGCCCGACCTCATAACGGCTTGATTCACCTTAAAACTGATATTTTGATATTGCAAGGCTTTTACCTCTATAGAATCGTTCAACTTCACGTTCAAAACAAAATTGCCCAACGCATCTGTAAACACCATGGCATTTGAAGTTTTATTTATAATAGGAATCCCTTCAACATCACTTTTTTCAACAATGACCTTTCCTTTGATTTCGATACGCTTGGAATTTTGGCCCACTCCATAAAAACTAATCAACAACACAAAAAACAGTACAAATTTTTTCATATTAAAAATTTTACTTTAAGATACTACTTTAACCAAACATAGCACAAAGTTTAAATGGATTTTTATTGAAAACCCCATTTACTTATCTTTACTTCAAAAGTTTTTTATAAATGAAACACATTATTATTGCCAGTACCTCAACCTTGCATGGCAGCGGTTATTTGGAATATCTCCACAAAGATTTAGAATTGTTCTTTAAAGCTATTGACAACATTTTATTCATCCCCTATGCTAGGCCAAGTGGCATTTCATACGATGATTACACAGAAATTGCCGCCAAAGGATTTTCTAAAATCGGAAAAAAAACCATAGGCATTCACACATTTGAAAATCCAGAAACTGCCATAAAAAACGCCCAAGCTATTTTTGTGGGCGGTGGCAACACATTTGTTTTATTGCAGGAACTCCAAAAACGTGATTTAATCAAAGTTTTAAAAGAAGCGGTTGCTCATGGCACGCCGTATCTGGGCACCAGTGCTGGCAGCAATATTTCTGGGCTTTCCATAAAAACCACCAACGACATGCCCATTGTACACCCTAAAAACCTAAATGCCATTGGGTTGGTACCTTTCAACATCAATCCGCATTATTTAGACTCAGATACCGCAAATAAGCACATGGGAGAGACTAGGGAAACCCGCATTAAAGAGTTCCACAAATTCAACACGCAACCCGTTGTAGGTTTACGGGAAGGCAGCTGGCTTGAAGTAAACGGTGAATCTATAAAATTAAAAGGACAATTATCCTCCCGTATTTTTGAGTACAACAAAGCACCTTACGAACTTGCAACAGGAACAGAACTCAATACTTTAAAATAAATATTTGTCATTCCTGCGATGGCAGGAATCCATAAACCATAACTAAAATTTAGATGGTTTTAATCTTTTAATAGATAACAAAAAAAAGCTCCATATTTCTATGAAGCTTTTTGAGCGGGAGACCAGGTTCGAACTGGCGACATTCAGCTTGGAAGGCTGACGCTCTACCAACTGAGCTACTCCCGCTTATTTCCGATGCAAATATAAACACTATTTACAAATTCGCAAGAAAAATTTACAGCTTCTTTAAAAAATGAAAACCTAAAATTTCAAAGCCTTCATTATAATAGAATTTATGCGATGGCGCATTGCCAACATAGGTGTTCAATTCAGCTACTTCACAGCCTTTTTCCAGAGCATAATTATATAGCCATTGAAAAAATTGCTGTCCAAGTCCCTTGTTTCTGTAAGTTTCTTCAATATACACATGATCCACTTCCATGCTCCTACCCGCATAATGCCTTGTGCAAAACCATAAACCCGACACGCCAATCAACACATCGCCATCATAAATACCGGCACACTCATAATTTTGTAAAACCATTTCAGAGAAACGGACTTTTAATGTTTCTTCAGAAAATTTATCCCGATTTAATTTTTTTATCAATGGAATCACGGTATGAATATCCTTTTTGTCTATAATTTTGAAAACAAATGGCATAGATTATAATTTAAGTGGCTTACGAAGCATTTGAACAAATTTAAAAAAACAGCAAACATCAGCAGAATCAGTGAAAAAAAAGCTGCTCAAATAAAATATTCCGCAGATTTCACAGACTAATACAGAAAAAACAAAAATATAAAAGTACTGGGTTGTATGATTGTTTTCTATATCCAATTTTCAACGAAAAAATATTTCTTTACATTTGAATCATCATATAATTGCACCATTTTGAACCATACCATCAAACAAATAGCCGCACAAGACACCTATAAAGTAAGACAGCCTGTTTTGCGAGAAGGCAAACCCATTGAATCCTGCATATTTGCTAACGATGATTTAAAAACCACGATACATTTAGGCTTGTTTTCCAACGAAAAACTGGTTGGTGTTGCCTCTTTTTTAAAAAACAAAAATGATTTGATTTTGGAAAGTGGCCAATACCAACTTCGCGGTATGGCCATTTTAAAAGCGTTTCAAGGAAAAGGCTTGGGGAAACTGATTTTAGAGCATGCCGAATCAGAATTAAAAAAAACACAGACTAAAATTCTATGGTGCAATGCTAGAGAAACCGCCATCAACTTTTATAAAAAATGTAATTACCAAATTATTGGGCAACCTTTTAACATTGAATCAGTAGGAACACACTACGTTATGTACAAAAAATTATAACTAAAAAAATCGTGACTTCAATATGAAATTTTGTATCTATTACAGCATTATCTTGGCAGAAAACACGACATACAAAGATGAATTTCAATTGAAAAAATTCAAGAGTCTATTGAAAAATATAAGAAAACAATTTAAAGCCTCATTAAATGAGGCTTTAAAAAAGTGGCCAACTCAAAAAAATTGCAGAAAACAATTAATCTTTATGCAACGCTTCTTCCAAGATAGCTTCCGCATCTGTAGCTTTGTGCAACTTAGCATAATCTAATGCTGTTTTTCCTTTATCTGATTTCAATTTTAATTTAGCCCCTTTAGAAATCAAAAGTTTTAAAATGTCTGTTCTATTAAATTTTGCAGCGTACATAATAGGCGTCATTCCATTGGATTTTTGATTCATATCTGTGCCTAACTCAATGAGTTTTTTCACAGTTTCAATATCACCTTTAGCAATTGAAACACAAAAAGGATTTACATTGAAGGTAACTTTTTCGATAAAATCATTAGTAAAATGGTTTGAATTTTTGGCATTTATTGCTACAAAAGATAAACATAATGTCATGGTCGAAATAATGATTGTTTTTTTCATGATGAATGATTTAATTGATGAATGATTTTTTTTGATATACTTAATTGACGTCATCAATTTTATTTTGTTACACAAAACGAAAAAGAATATCACTTTTCCTGTTTTTCACAAATACATCTAAAACGACTTTTTTACAATATAATCAACCAAAAACAGTCACAATAACCTTTTTAAAGTTCTTTTTAGAGGCTTTATTGGCAAACTTCTTTATCTTTGACATCTATTAAAATCAATACAAAATGAACAAAAAAGCCATCCTTATGATTCTTGATGGCTGGGGAACTTCTCCAGACCCAAAAGTATCAGCAATCGATAATGCAAACACCCCTTTTATAGATTCTCTTTATACAAAATACCCAAACGCCAGCCTTCGCACAGATGGACTTCACGTGGGTTTACCCGAAGGCCAAATGGGAAATAGCGAAGTAGGCCACATGAACCTTGGTGCCGGACGTATTGTATACCAAGATTTGGTTAAAGTAAATCTTGCTGTCGAAAACAAAACACTTAACAAAGAAAAAGTATTGGTGGATGCTTTTGATTACGCTAAGAAAAACAATAAAGATGTCCATTTTTTAGGATTGTTAAGTGATGGTGGCGTTCATTCCCACATCAATCATTTAATTGGTTTGGTAGATGCTGCCAACGATTTTGGTTTAAAAAACACATACATACATGCGTTTACAGATGGGCGTGATGTGGACCCAAAATCTGGAAAAGGCTTTGTTACCACTTTAAATACACATTTAAAAAATACACCAACAAAATTAGCTACCGTAACCGGACGTTATTATGCCATGGATCGAGACAAGCGTTGGGAGCGCATAAAATTGGCTTATGATGCTTTAGTGAACAGCACCGGAGAATTATCTTCAAATGTTAACAAATCCATTCAAGCCAATTATGACAATGATATTACTGATGAATTTATAAAACCGATCATCATGGTTGATGATAATGGCCAGCCGCTTGCAAAAGTCAAAGATGGCGACGTTATTATATTTTTCAACTTTAGGACCGATCGCGGTCGTGAACTTACAGAAGCATTATCGCAACAAGATTTTCATGAACAAAACATGCATAAACTTGATTTATATTATGTAACGCTTACCAATTATAACGATGCTTATACAGGCATCAATGTCATTTTCAACAAAGACAATTTAACCGAAACTTTAGGCGAAGTTTTAGAAAAAAACAACAAAACCCAAATACGTATTGCAGAAACCGAGAAGTATCCACACGTAACGTTTTTCTTTTCTGGCGGCAGGGAAGCTGTATTTAATGGTGAAACCCGTATTTTAAGAAACTCGCCCAAAGTAGCCACTTACGATTTAAAACCCGAAATGAGCGCTTTTGAACTCAAAGATGCTTTGGTTCCAGAATTACAAAAAGGTAATGTTGACTTTGTGTGTTTGAATTTTGCCAATGGCGATATGGTTGGGCACACAGGCGATATGAATGCCGCCATCAAAGCTTGTGAAGCGGTTGATGCTTGCGTAAAAGAAGTGGTAACAACGGCTTTAGGAAACGGTTATACTACCTTGTTGATTGCAGATCACGGTAATTGTGAAACCATGATAAACCCAGATGGCTCGCCAAATACAGCGCATACCACTAACCCTGTTCCCATTATTTTAATTGATAATGATTTAAAAGACATAAAAGATGGCGTTTTGGGCGATATTGCTCCAACCATCCTAAATCTTTTAGGCGTTGAACAGCCAGCAGCCATGACCAGACACAGTTTAATTTAACATCCTATTTTTTGACCAAGTCCACGACCATAAATTTTAATGACACTCTTATTATAGCTGTTGATTTTGATGGCACTATCGTTGAAGACGCCTATCCCAAAATAGGCAAGCCAATGCTTTTTGCGTTTGAAACCTTAAAAATGCTTCAACAAAAAGGGCATCGGCTTATTTTATGGACTTATAGAAGTGCCGATAGACTGGATGAAGCTGTTGAGTTTTGTAAAAAAAATGACATTGTTTTTTATGCCGTAAATCAAAGTTTCCCTGAGGAAACTTATAGCAATGACATCAGCAGAAAAATACATGCCGATATTTTTATTGACGACAGGAACATAGGTGGTTTTTTAGGATGGGGAGAAATCTACCAAATGATCACAAATTCAAATCCACCAAAAGCAGAAAAAAAGAAAGGCTTATTTGATTTCTTTCGATAAACAGTTGTTATTGGTTATTCTTTGCATAAACTTTTAACTCATAACTCTTAACTTTTAACCTTTCTAGCTATTTCAGTATCTTTGCAAATATTTTCAAAAAGATGATTGTAGTAAAAAATAAAGAAGAAATTGAATTGATGCGCGAAAGCGCTTTAATTGTATCTAAAACATTGGGCGAAATAGCAAAAGCTGTTAAGCCTGGAGTAACCACGCTTCAACTAGATAAAATAGCCGAAGAGCACATCAGGGACCACGGTGCCATTCCAGCCTTTTTAGGGCTTTATGATTTTCCGAACACGCTTTGCATGAGTCCCAATAATCAAGTGGTTCATGGTATTCCAAATAACACACCTTTGGTTGAAGGCGATATTATATCCATAGATTGTGGTGCCTTAAAAAATGGTTTTTATGGCGATCATGCCTATACTTTTTCTATTGGAGCCATTGACCCAGAAACCGAGAAGTTACTTCAAGTCACCAAAGAATCTCTATACGTTGGCATCAAGGAATTCAAATTTGGGAATCGTGTGGGCGATGTGGGCTATGCAATCCAAAAATATTGTGAAGACCATGGCTATGGTGTAGTAAGGGAATTGGTCGGGCATGGTTTAGGCAGTAAAATGCACGAAGATCCCGAAATGCCAAACTACGGTAAACGCGGGCGGGGCAAAAAATTTATTGAAGGCATGGTCGTGGCCATTGAGCCCATGATCAATATGGGCACGCACCGCATCAAACAACACCGTGACGGCTGGACCATTACCACTATGGATAATAAACCATCGGCACATTTTGAACACGATGTGGCACTTGTAGATGGAAAACCAGAATTGCTTTCAACCTTCGCTTATGTTTATGAAGCCTTAGGGGTTGTTTCTGACGAGGAAGAGGAGTTTCGGCAGAAAACATTGGTTCTTTAACCAAAATGAAAAGACTTTTTAAAACCATTCTCAATACAGTACCAAGACCTTTATTAATTAGGTTGAGTTATATAATCCGTCCTATTTTAGCATTCTTTTTAAAAGGGCATACATTCACAGACCCCATTGACGGCAAAAGTTTCAAAAGTTTTCTACCTTATGGTTATGGCAATCAGAGAAATAACGTATTGTCCCCCTCCACCCTTTCTTTGGAACGTCACCGGCTGCTTTGGCTGTATTTAAAAAACGAAACTGATTTCTTTTCAACACAATTGAAAGTCTTGCATTTTGCACCAGAACAAGCGTTTTACAAACGTTTTAGAAACATGAAAAATCTGGATTACATAACTACAGACCTAAATTCGCCCTTAGCCGATGTAAAGGCCGATATTTGCAACTTACCTTTTGAAAATGATTCCTTTGATGTTATACTCTGTAATCATGTTCTGGAACACATACCTGACGACACCAAAGCCATGCAAGAACTCTACCGCATTTTGAAAGTTGGTGGCACGGGCATATTTCAAATTCCGCAAGATTTAAACAGAGAAAAAACCTTTGAAGATAATTCGATTACCGACAAAAAAGAACGTGCTAAAATCTTTGGGCAATATGATCATGTTCGCATTTACGGTCGTGATTATTTTGAAAAACTCAGAAATATTGGTTTTAAAGTTAAGGAAGTGGATTACACGTCATCGTTTTCAGAAGCTGATATCACAAGATATTGTTTGGCAAAAGGGGAAGTTATTCCCATTTGTTACAAATAATACTATATTTTTGTGGCATTGTGAGAATCCTAATAAATATACAACCTTCTTAATTTTTGTTTTATGAAATTGAAACATCATTTCATTGATGAGACAAATTTTTATTTCTCGTTTTATGAAAAGCAACATGTACCATCTATTTGTAAAAAAATCTCATTTAACAATACAGTTCTATCTGAAACCAAAAACTCGAATAATGATAAATTAGCTTCAAAAATCATTGTTTTAAATCTGATTCCTAACTATTTAAACCTTGAATTAAAAAAAGGGCTTTATTCAAAAAAATCGACCCACAAACCGGGACTTGCCGTTAACCTAACCAAGGGTTTCAACAATATAGATGATTATTTAAAAACACAATGTAGTCCAAAATTAAGAAAAGTCGTAACACGATCTGTTAAAAGACTGGAATCTTGTTTCAATATAAAATACAACATGTTTTATGGCCATATTAGTAAAGCAGATTGTGATTTGCTAATGGGCAAACTTTATAACATGATAGAAAATAGGTTCAAGCAAAGAAGTGGCAGAAACACCATTTTAAGACAATGGGATCATTACATGGATTTGGCTTTTAATGGCATCAATAAAAAAACGGCCTCTCTTTTTGTTATTTTTAGTAATGGCCAGCCCATTGAAATCTCTTTAAACTTTATCTATGATAATATCATGTTCAGTTACATATCGTCCTATGACTTGGATTATGCTAAATTTGGTCTGGGACATATAAACTACTACAAAAAAGTTGATTGGTGCATAAAAAACAAAATAGACCTGTTTGATATGGGGCATGGCGATTTTGCTTATAAACGGCAATGGGCCAATATGGATTATAATTTTGAAACGATTTATGTTTCTAATAAAAAAAGCGTTTTTTTACAACTCTTTACGTTTCTTCATCACTCTAAAACCAAACTGATCCATTACCTAATATTAAAGCGAGTGAATTACTGGATACATGATACTATTGACAAGTTTAGGAACATTGACAAAACGTATGTACCAGGCAGCTATAAAACGTTTGATGCTAATGGACAGCCATATGAAAAGGATAGTTTGGATATTAACGCTAAAGATTTGTTTTATTTAAGAAAGCCTGTTTTTGACCACGCTTACAGACATCAAGAACATATTGATGATTTGAAAGTTTATAAATCACAAACCGATCGCAATACGTATATCATTAAAGGAAAAAAATCTAAAAGTGGTTTTAAATTTAACCCGCAATAACAAGTCAATGTTCAGGAAACCCGTTTAATGAAAGTGTTTCCAGTTCTTTTTTATCATTTTCAAAAATCAAGAACACTTTAAGTTCGGGATGCTTTTCTAAAAAAGCCTGCACATTTTCAATGCCCATCGCTTTAAACGCTGTAGCATAAGCATCTGCGACCATACAATTTTCAGCAATGACCGAAATACTGAGCAAATTGGTTTTGCTAGGGTAACCCGTTTTTGTATCGATGATGTGGGCGTATCTGTTCCCGTTTTCATCGGTTTTAAACTTTCTGTAAGTGCCAGAGGTTGCCATGGCTTCACCTGTAAGTGCTATCACTTTATTAATGGATTGCGTACCGTCAAAATTTGGATTTTCAACCCCCACTTTCCATGGCTTTTCTTTTTCATTATTAATGCCTTTGGCAAGAATCTCGCCACCAATATCTACCAAATAATTATGTATGTTTTTCGATTTAAGATAGTTACCAATAACATCCACAGCATAACCTTTTGCAATAGCATTAAAATCTATAAAAGCCCCTTTGGGTTTTGAAATGATATTTCCTTCCCTGCTTACCTTATCTAACCCGACAAACTGCATCAAACTATCAATTTTATCATTATTGATATGCTCTATTCTTCCTTCAGGACCAAAATCCCAAGCATTTACAACAAGTCCTATGGTGGGATCAAAAGCGCCTTCGGTTGTTTTGTAGATTTCTTTTGAAGTTTCAAAAACATTTATAAAATGGGTGTCCACAGTCTGGGTTTCATTTCTATTCAATTTAGAAATATCTGAATTGGTTTGATAAGTGGACATCGATTTATTGATGACATAAAAAAGGCTATCAAATGCTCTTTGAAAATCAATTTCAGAATCATAAGTCACCCTGTAATACGTACCAAAAATATCACCAGTAAGTAAGGTGTTTTTTGTGCGCTCTTTTTTGCAGGAAACAATTAAAATAAAAACTAAAAAAATCCAAATCGGTTTTTGGAAAGTCTTTTTTATGTGGCCTATCATCTTTTTTATTCTATAATCTAATTTAAGTTTGTTTCCAAAACCTGAATGCCATTGTACTCCAACAAATATTCTTCATTCAAATAAATAGGCGTCTTTTCATTTTTAATACTACCAAGGCCTACACCTGCATACAATACTTTGGCATCATTTTCCCTAGCATGTTTTTTAAAAGATTCCATCCAAACCACATCATAATTATTTGGGTTTTCCGGTAAAATAACAGCACGTACAATCACAAAATAATATTGCTTGGTTTTATCCATGCACACAAATTGCGGATGTTTTTTAAGCTTGCTGTTTATGGCTATAAATTCAAAACCACGCTGTTCTAGGTCTTTGCCTACATGGTTCATGGCCAAATTATGAAGTTCTTGTTCCGTAAGTGGTTTGTTCATGTATGCAAAAATAAAATAAATGTACGGATTGATGATGACATTTTCAATCTGTTTCGATGTAGTAGAAATAAGTTTAGAGAAATTTAAAAAATTAACCATAAAACCAAAAGCCATGTAAAACAAAGAAAAAACAAAAACACAAAAAGCTGAAAACAGCTAGTAGCAAGTAAAAAATCAAATTAATCTAAAAATGAAAAAAAATGAAAAAAGTATATCTAACAACCTTATTAATTTTAAGCATGGTATGTACCATTAATGCGCAAGAGATAAAAATCGGTGCCAAAACAGGATTAAATTTAGCCTCGATTACTGGGGATGATGTGGATGTATCAATGAGGCCTTCATTCCATATTGGTGGCATGGCAGAGATACCCGTTTCCGCAGAGTTTTATGTACAGCCCGAACTTTTGTTTTCCTCACAAGGCTATAAAGTGAAAGATAATGATGCGGTTGGTATATTAAATTACATAGCCCTGCCTGTAATTGGCAAATATTACGTAACCGATAAATTGAGCATTGAAGCCGGCCCGCAAATAGGCTATTTGCTATCTGCTAATATTAAAACAGATGATTCACCTGCACCTAATACTGGTGGTGGCAATGTAGAGACAGCAGCCAAAGCATCAAACACCAAAGCATCCTCTGCAAGTACAGCAAGCAGTGCCCAAAAACAAGACATAAAAGAATATTTTAAAAGCATCGATTTAGCATTTGGCATCGGTGCTGGCTACAAACTTGATAATGGCATCAACCTATCAGCGCGTTATAATTTAGGGGTGTCAAACATTTCTGAAGACTCTAGTGAAAGCATTAAAAATAGTGTGTTCATGCTATCTGTAGGATATTTTTTCTGGTAAGATCAAAGCAGATAATTCTATAAAAAAGAATATTTTGAGTTAGTCAAAAACATGCACAGTTTCTATTTAAAAACATAATAGAACGTGCATGTTTTATTTTAAAATGATGACATTTCTTTTCTGTTTCGATGTATGTATATAAACCAATAACTTTTGAATATTATGAAAACTTCACATCTATTTTTTGTTTTACCAATGGCTTTCTTTTTTTCCTGTGGAGAATCAAAAAACCCTAAATATTCCGATTTTGGTTACGATTATGAATCAGAAACGTATTTTGAAAATGACGGTTCCGGAGACCAAAATCAGCAACAGGTTTCCAACCGCATAAATTCCAATGCTGAAAGAACCAAAGGCTACCGAATAAAAAGCAAACAATTTGGGATGCCCTTTGGCGTGATGCCTATTCCGGAATCTTGGAAAGAAGCGAATAAAAACAAAGAAAATATTGTTTTTGAAGGCCCAAACGGCATAAAGGTTTATGGCGAACAATTCAATTCATTTTATTTTTCAAACAACCAACAACAAAATTATTATGCACAACAAGGTGGCAGTAATGTGAAGCCTCCTAAAAGCATTGAAAGATTTATTCAAGAGGATTTAAAACCTTTTTTACAATCTAAAGGCATTCAATATGTTGGTCAATTTCCGTTGCCCCAACTCGCCAATTTTGACAAACGGTTTGATAGCGCTTTGTTCAAATCTACTCCAGAAAACAAGCAATATCAATGCGTGGTTACTGAGTGGCAAGATGGCAAGGGGAACAAATCTATGGGGGTTATCAGATATTTCATCAATCAATATACAGCCTTGGGCGGTTTAGATTGGGGCTACACCATAAATGCGATGGAAGCGCCAAAAAGTGCTTATGAACAAGCCAAAAAAGATTACATAAATGCCTTGGTAAACTTTCAAGTAAACCCCCAATGGATACAAGCCAACAACCAATATTACGCACAACTTTTACAACAAAGCAATGCAGGCCATCAACAACGCATGGCTGCCATCAATACACAAGGGCAAGCCATTAGAAACGCTAGGAACACCTACAGTTCTATGCTTGATGACAGCCATGAAAGCTGGAAACGCAGAAATGCCGTGAACGATGCTGGGCATTCCAACACCATAAATAGTGGTATTTGGGAACGTAGCACGGTTTCCAACCCCAACACCGGCCAAAGCTATCAAGTGGAAGGCCAAAACGATTACTACTATGGAAACAATAACAACGAATACATAGGCACCGACAACTCACTTTACAACCCCAATTTAGACACTACCGTGAACGACCAAGAATGGACGCAATATGAGGTTCAAAATTAAAAAATGATGGCATTTTAATATGATCACAATGCCTATACAAACCACTTAAATAATAATTATGAAATCTATTAAACCATATACCCTTTTATTAATAGTTGTTACGATGCTATCGTGCAGTTCAGACAATGATGGCAATGGCAACAATCTAGCTAACTACACTCCCAAACTAAGGTGCAACACCAATACCGTTGTAGGTCCCACCGCGGCCTATTGGGACTATGGAAACAGCATTCCGCCACCATTAACACAAGTACCTATCCTTAAAAATACAAATGGCCAATTTATACATAGCCAACACCCTTACTTAGGGTTTCCCGTGCCACAAGGTTATCAGGCTTTTGAAGCCCAAGACCAGCAAACATCACCGTTGGGTGTTAACGTGATAAGAAATGACAACGCTGCCATTTGGAGATATGTACCGCTTGCCACCTATCCTCTTAATTTTTCGGTGGACAATATTATTGGCAGAGAAATAAACCAAATGTTCGGATTTTACGGATTTAGCGGAAATAATTTTGAAGTTTTATGTGAAAACAAGCCAGCCCCGGTCATAGAAGGTGGTATAGCAAGGATATTTAGCTCCCGTTTGATTCGGTTTGGGGATTTTACAGGATTGGTGTGGGTAAACGTTGTTGCGGTTCAAGGGCTGCCCACCCTTTCGGTTTCCGCATCCGTTTCCGCAGGCCCTACCAACCAATATGACAATTTAGTAATGGAAACCTTTTTACCGCTCAGCTTTCAATTGTTGGTAAGTGATAGGGAAAGCCTTTCGGACAGAGATAATGACGGTACGCCCGATGTTTTTGATAGTCAACCTGATAATCCTAATGTTCAATAAATACGATAAAAAAGTAGATAAACGAATTAATACCCCATTTAGTAGTGAAGTATTTGCACTAGCATGAAATAATTGTATATTTCCCATGAATTGCGACAACTTATGGGACAAGCCTACAAACTTGAATATCAAATACAACTTATCAATGCTATTAAGAGCAACAACTCTATGGCGCTAAAAGATTTTTATACAGCCAATTATCCAAAAATTGAAATATTGGTTTTAAAAAACAATGGATCTATAGAACATGCCAAAGACGTTTACCAAGAAGCTTTTATAACCGTTTGGAAACACGTAAAAAACGACACATTTATACCACAAAATGAAACCGCTCTGGAAGGGTATTTATACCGAATAGCAAAAAACAAATGGACGGATGTATTACGTTCAAAAACCTTTAAAAGCTCCAGACCTTTGAACACAGAAAACTTAACCGTAGTAAAAAATGATGAACATGATGATGAAGCGGACGAATTAGAAAATGAAAAACTAAAATCAACCATGGATGCCTTTAAAATTTTAGGGCAACCTTGCAAACAACTATTGAGCACCTTTTATTTTGATAAAAAATCATTAAAGGATATTGCAGCAGAATTAAACATAGAAGAAACAACGGCACGCAATAAAAAATACCGATGTATGGAAAAATTACGGGCCATGGTCATCGCTTCAAAATAATTAAGAATTGAAACACAATAGCGACATATCACAAGAGTTACTTGAAGCCATAGAGCGTTACATCAACGGCACTATGGATTCAAAGGAATTGAAGGATTTTAACGAATATCTTAAAATTGATACCGATTTTAAAGCCCAAGTTGAAGACATCAAAACCATGCTTCTCGGTATAGAAACACAAACCTTAAAAGAGCAATTGGATGTTTTTCATGAGGACGTTCTTGAAATAAAAGCACAAAAATCAGAATCAAATACTGTTCGTTTTTTAAAGTACCGCAAATTGACCGCCGCCGCCGCCATTATTATTGCTGTTGGCAGTATCTGGTTTTTTAGCAGTTCCCCAAACCATAGGCTTTATGCCAACTATTTTAAGCCCGATCCTGGTTTGCCTACAACCATGAGCAGTAGCTCCGATAATTTTGATTTTTATGATGCCATGGTAAATTACAAGCATGGCGATTATGATTTGGCTATTGAAAAATGGCACCTATTGAACGAAAAAAAGCCTGACAACGATACTATAAACTATTTTTTAGGTGTTGCCCATTTGGCCAATAAAGATGAAACGGATGCCATTCCCTTTTTAGAAAGAGCCACAGCAGATTCTACGTTCGCGCTTATTAATGATGCCTATCACTATTTAGGCTTGGCGTATTTGAATGTGGATAATGTGGTACTTGCCAAAAAATATCTTAATTTAAGCAATACAGAAATCAGCAAAGAGTTATTGAAAAAACTAGATTAACACTCCAACCTCATGGTAACTTTAAAAAAAATAAGTCTTTTTATTTTCTTTTTATCCTGTTGCCTAAACTATGCACAAAACCAAAATTCCAAAAGTTTAAAAATTCTAGATTCGCTCATAAACATCAAAGCTTATGATGACGCCCAAATTGTATTGAACCAAAACATTGACGCCTTTAGAACTAAAAAATCTTATTATTTATTAACCGATTACATCTACTATACTGGTAAAATAAATCTTCATCTTCACGACCAGCAAAAAGCCAGTTCAGCAGTAAATCAATTTATAGAATCCATTCTATCAGAAACAGATTCAGTTAAAGTGATACGGCAGACAGACTTAGAACTTTCATCATATTATGAGCTGATCAATGATACACAAAAAGCCTACGAAGCAAACTTAAATGCTCTAAAATTAACTTCAGAATGGGATAAAGCCACTCCTGAGGATTTTGGCTTGGTTGAAAACAACCTAGGTACTCTTGCCAACAGAAAAGGCTATTTGGCATTGGGCTTAAAACATCATATAAATGCTTTAAAACATTACGAATCCTATCCAAAAACCAACAAGACCAATCTTTACATCCTCTATAATTCTTTGGGCGGTTCTATGTGGTACGTATCAAAAATCGATAGTGCCTTATATTATTATGAAAAAGCAGAAAAAACCTTGGACATGCTTGAGCCAGACCCTATGAACACCTATTACAGGCCTGCCATACTCAACAATAACATTGCTGGTATTTATTCCACCCAAGGTAATTTTAAAAAGGCGTTGACTGCCATGAAACAAACCATCAACCATTTAAATGAATTTTTAAAGACAGATGTAAAAGATTCAAAAAAAGAAAGTGCCAAAGAGTTTTTATTCATGTCCATTGAAAACTATGCAGGAATTTATAAAGATTTAGGCGATTTTGAAAAAACCCGTCAGTTATTGGAATACTCATATAGCCAGAAAAAAAAGCATTTTGATGCTGAAAACCCAGAACTCTTTAAAGCAAAGATTTTATTGGGACAGATCTATTTTGCCTTAAAAGATTACAAGCTTTCTGAAACCTATTTAACAAATGGGCTAAACCACATCAACCGGGTTAATGGCGGCAATGGCTATTGGGCGGCAGATGTGCAATACTCGTTGGCACTTTTAAACGAAGAGCTAAATAATATAGACAAGGCCAAAGAGCATTATGATAAGGCAGAAACCCTATATGAAGCAACATTGCAAGGTGCTTATGATGAACTTTATCTTGATTTCATCATAAACGCTTCTGATTTTTATGCCAATAATAACGAAAAAGAAAAGGCACTCAACATTTCAAAAAAAGCATACAATTATATTAAGGAAAACCAAGGCACCACGACCTCTTTTGAAATTCAACAACTATTAAATAGAGGGGAACTTTATTTCAAATTGGGCGATTACAACGCGGCTTTAAATGACAGCAATGAAACTATTGAGTTGCTCAAAAAAATGTTGCCAACGCAAACAAACCCTTTGGATTCATTAAAAACCATACTCTATAAACCAAAAACCATACTGCTAAAAGCAAAATCGGAATACCATTTAAACGCCATCAAAGACAGCAGTTTTTTAATACAGCAGTTTCATGACGTAAAAGAAGCCATTTCCATTTTAGAAAAACAAAAAGCATTGGTGGGCGATGATAGCAATGTCTCTCATTTAATAGATAAAAACTCAAATATTTTTGAATTTGCCAAACAATTGGCTTTGGAAATTTATGAAATTACACAAAACAAAACGTATTTGAATGATGTGATGAGTTTGCATGAATCGCTACTTTATAACCGTATTCGCTCGCGTTTGCACTCCAATGCCTATATCAGTTACGCAAATATCCCTGCTTCTATTTTAGAAAAGGAGAAAGATATACAGAGCAAGCTCAAAAATACGTTAAGCGTCAATGACAATATTGACAATTATTTAAAGGCAAGCGCACAATGGCAAACCTACTTGGAGCTCCTTAAAAAAGAATATCCCAAGTATTACAAAATGCAATATGCCACTATTGAGGAACCTTTGGACAATCTTCAAAAAAACATACCACGAAACACCACATTGGTGCGCTATCTATCCGTTGATAAATCTTTATATGCTGCGGTAATTACAGCTTCAGAAACCCATATTTTCAAACTTAACAATGAACATGTAAATGATTACATTACACAGTTGGCCGAGAACAAATCCGATTTTAAAACCAGCCGTTTACATTTTTATGAATTGTACCAAAAACTCTGGAAACCATTTGAATCGAAAATCAAAACTGAAAATATCATCATTTTTCCAGATGGCAATTTGTTCAATTTAAGTTTTGAGACCTTAACACCAGAAAAAATAAATTCTTATAAAGAGTTGGCCACCAAAAGCCTGCTTGGAAAACACAATATATCCTATAATTATAGCTTGTTGCTTCTAAACGAAAACAAAAAAACAATTGATTATCAAAATGATTTTATTGCCTTTGCTCCAGAATTCAACGATAAAATGAAGAAGGATTATAGCGTGGCGATAACGGACTCTCTTTCTATAGACAAAACCTATCTTAATTTATTGCCGCAACCTTTTAGCGTCGATTTGGCTAAAGAATACTCGCAATTGTTCAACGGTTCTTACTTTATAAACGAAAATGCGTCCAAACAAATATTTAAAAATGAAGCTAACGAACACAAAATCATCCATATTGGCACCCACGCCGAATCTAACAATATATCGCCAGAACTGTCCCGATTGATTTTTGCAAAAAATAGTAATGATGAAGATAATTCGCTTTACACTTATGAAATCTACAATGAAAACCTGAACGCAAACTTAGCCATTTTAACCGCTTGCGAAACAGGAAAACCAACGTATCAAGCGGGCGAAGGGATGATATCTTTAGCACATGCCTTTAATTATGCGGGTAGCGAAAGTATATTGACCAGCCTTTGGAAAATTGATGAAACATCAAGTGCCAAAATCATTGAACTTTTTTACAATAATATAAAAAACGGCCTACCAAAAGATAAAGCGCTAAGGCAAGCAAAATTACATTATATATCTACTGCGGAAGGCAGAACGGTTGCACCAGAATATTGGGCTGGTTTGGTATTGATTGGGGACGCTTCCTCTATTGATTTACATACGTCCTCAAATTTAATATGGTATTTCTTGATTGCAGCAGTAGCTATTGTTATAGCATTTTTCAGTCTTAAGAAAAGGAAAAAACGTGAAAAACTTTAATAAAAATTTCAATCGTTAAATAAAATAAAGAATAAAGATTCAATTTATAACACCTCTCCCTTTATAACCGACCACACATTTTGAGCCACTATTTTTTGCCCTTCTGCCGTTGGATGAATACCATCATTTTGATTCAATGCTGGAATTCCTGCCACATTTTCAAGCAAAAAAGGAATCAATTTTAAATTGTTTTTAGCTGCAAGCTCGGGAAAAATCTTTTTAAATCCGGTAGTATAATCCGATCCCATATTTGGTGGAATCTGCATGCCCGCTAAAACAATTTTAGTGTCAGGATTTTTTTTGTTCACGAAATCTATAATGGCCTGTAGGTTCTTCCTTGTTTCACTAAGCGGGATACCTCTCAAACCATCATTTGCCCCAAGTTCCAAGACCAAAATCTCTACTTTTTGATTCAAAACCCAATCTATTCTATTTTTACCACCTGCTGTTGTTTCGCCACTTAAGCCTGAATTGATGACCTGATATGATAACCCCAAGGAGTCTAATGTATTCTGAATTAATGCTGGAAAAGCTTCTTGCGTATCTAAACCCATTCCTGCTGTTAAGCTATCTCCAAAAAACAAAATAACCTTATTTTTTGAAGTTATGGCTTGTTGACTATCATTAACCCCTGTGCTTTCGACTGGATTTTCAGCGTTCTTATGACTTGTTTCTTTACATGAAAGGTTCACAATCAGCAATAAAAAATAACATAACATTAACAAGATTCTCATAACAATAAAATTCAATTTAAAAATCATTTCTTTAATTTGTTGAAATAAAAATAGCTCTTTAAAAAATTTTTATGGTAAAGATATTAAACGTTCAGAACTTAGGGAAAAGTTATTTTAGTGGTTCAAAAAAACTTAGCATTCTCAAAGACATCAGTTTTTCTGTTGAAGCACAAGATACTTTTGCAATTGTTGGTCCTTCGGGCAGTGGAAAAACAACGTTACTAGGCTTGTGTGCCGGGCTTGACCAACCCGATTCTGGCAGTGTGGAACTTTGCAATACAGAAACAACTACGCTAACGGAAGATGAACGTGCTCAACTTCGCAACCAAAAAGTAGGTTTTATTTTTCAAGACTTTCAACTATTACCAACACTTACCGCTTTGGAAAACGTGGCCGTACCACTTGAATTACAAGGCGACAAACAAGCCACAAAAAAAGCGATTGCGCTTTTAGAAAAAGTAGGATTGACAGACCGTTTGGGTCATTATCCTTCACAATTATCTGGAGGCGAACAACAGCGGGTTGCGTTGGCACGAGCATTTTCTAATAATCCCACCATACTGTTTGCCGATGAACCCACAGGAAACCTGGATGCTGAAACCGGAGATAAGGTAGTCCGATTATTATTCGACCTCAATAAAGAATTAGGTACAACCCTAATTATAGTGACTCACGATATTGAATTGGCACAAAAAACCAACCATATTCTTAAACTTAAAGGTGGCAGTATAGTTGAAAACACCAAATTAATATAATGACACAAAAAGCTAATAGTACAAAAGTTGGTTTTGGTTGGCTATTAAAAATGGCATGGCGTGACGGTAAATCTAGCTGGAAAAAACTAACGCTTTTTGTCGCTTCTATTGTGCTAGGTATTGCTGCTGTCGTTTCAATACAATCTTTTAGCTTAAACTTAAAGAGCAATATCGCCTTACAGTCTAAATCTTTAATGGGAAGTGATTTTAAGATTGATAGCGATAAAGCTCCTAATGAAGCTGTATTGGCTATTATGGATTCGTTAGGAGGTGCTAATGCACGTGAAGTCAATTTCTCCTCTATGGTAGCATTTTCTGCCCGTGATGCATCCAAATTAGTACGCATACGTGGTATTGAAGGTAATTTTCCTTTTTATGGTACTATGGAAACTGAGCCAGCTATTGCATCATCAGACTATCAGCAAAAGGGCACTGCTTTGGTAGATGCCACGGTTATGCTTCAATTTTCATTAAAAGTGGGAGACTCCATTAAAGTAGGAAACACCATGTTGCCTATAGGCGGAGCGCTAAAATCGGTTCCGGGGAGCACTGCTATTTTTAGTAGCATGTCACCACCTGTAATTATTCCTTATAATTATATTGAAGCCTCTGGACTGGTACAAATGGGTAGCCGATTGGATTATGAGTTTTACTTTATTGCAAAACCAAAAACAAACTTAAAATTATTAAACGATGCAATTGGCAAAAAACTGAAGGCTGAAAATGCCGATTTAGACATTCATACCACCACCAGTGAAAGATTGGGAAGGCGTTATGACAATTTTGGCAAGTTTCTTAACCTTGTTGCCTTTATTGCTTTACTATTAGGTTGCGTGGGCATAGCCAGTGCTGTTCATATTTATATGAAAGAAAAACTGCGCTCTGTAGCCATTTTAAAATGTATTGGCGCAAGTAAAAAACAAACCTTTTTAATTTATCTTATTCAAATTGCGTTTATAGGTTTTATTGGTGGTATTTTAGGCACTTTGGCAGGGGTGGTTTTACAACAATTGTTCCCCATACTTTTACAAGGCCTTTTACCTGTTGATGTACAAGTATCATTGGTGCCTCAAGCTATTTTTATGGGTATATCACTAGGGCATTCTATGTCTGTTTTGTTTGCTCTATATCCATTAATTGGCACCATATACATCTCACCTTTACAGGCTCTTCGTATTCAGGAAAACAATAATTCAAAATCTTTAAAGGCAGGGCTATTTGTATTGATTATAATTTTTGGTTTTATTTTCTTGTTTGCTTTTTGGATACTTAATGACCTAAAATTTGCACTCGCTTTTCTAGGTGTAATTGTGATTGCCTTTGCCATACTTGGAGGCATCTCCCATGGATTGATGAGAGTTATTAAAAAACACTTCCCACATTCTTGGGGGTTTATAGCGCGTACCAGTTTACTTAATTTGTACCGACCAAAAAACCAAACCTTAATTTTAGTAATTACTATCGGTGTCGGCTCGTTTTTAATTAGTAACTTATACTTCAGCAAAAACCTACTGTTGTCTCAAGCTAACTTTGATACCGAAGCTAATAGCGCTAATATGATACTGCTCGATATTCAAAATGAACAAACAGCAGGTGTAGCAGCCATTATAACTAATAAATCGAACCCCATAATTGACAACATTCCAATTGTAACCATGCGTGTTCATAGCATTGAAGATAGAACTGTTAATGAAATACGCAAAGATACAACCTCAAGAATTGGAAGTTGGGTTTTAAGGCATGAATTTAGGGCTACTTATCGTGATTCACTTCTTTCGTCCGAAACTATAGAATCAGGTAAATTTACCCCAGTTGTTTCTTCTACCGATTTAGTCCCAGTATCCATAAGCGATGATTTTGCCAAAGATGCTAGAATAGATATAGGCAATAAAATCACTTTTAATGTGCAGGGTGCATTAATTAACACCAAAGTAGGTAGTATAAGAACAATTGACTGGAAACGGATGCAATTAAATTTTAATGTGTTATTTCCTAAAGGCGTTTTGGAGAACGCACCACAATTTAGAGTATTATCAACTCACCTTCCTAGTGAACAGGAATCCGCTGAATTACAGCAAGAACTCGTAACTAAGTTCCCTAATATTTCCATTCTAGATTTTCGCCAAATATTAAACGTGGTAGAAAAACTATTGGATAAAATAGGCTGGATCATCAACTTTATGGCCTTTTTCAGTATCCTTACAGGCATTATAGTTCTTATAGGTGCGGTACGAACTAGCAAACACCAACGTATTAAAGAAAGTGTATTGCTTAGAACACTAGGTGCGAAAAGCAATCAAATCCTTAAAATAATAGCATTAGAATATACTTTTTTAGGTATTATTGGAAGTATAACAGGTATATTACTTTCCTTGGTTAGTAGCCAATTACTAGCGTTATGGATTTTTAAAACTCCTTTTACGCCTTCAATTATTCCATTTGTTGTACTGTTTCCATTAATTACGCTTTTGGTTCTGGGTATAGGAATATCGAATAGCATAAATGTTATTAAAAAACCACCTTTAGAGGTTTTAAGAAAAGAGAGCTTATAGCTTAAATTCTAATAGAATTAAAAATGGAAACAAAAAGCAAACTTTATACATTCCATCCTTTTTTGTATCTTAGAAATAAAAATCATGAAAACTACAATCCGTTTAGAACAAGCCATTCAAAAACTATATGTTGCTTTCCATAACAATACTTTATACCCTGAATGTTGCAAACAATGTGCCGTTGGAAATATATTAGATAATACAGATAGTTGGAAACATTTGTCAGACCATCATGGTGCTTTACAATTAAATTATGTCGGCCTAGTTCATCAAAACTTAGGAAGAAAATTCAATGGCTATTCTCCATTAGAATTACTTCAAATTGAAGCCGCTTTTTTAAAAGCGTGCGGGTATCAATTACCGCTTCATCATAAAAACAACAAACCTAAAAATCCAACTGACAAAGATATTCTTTTTAATGGTTTATCTGAAGTCATAAAGCTTTTATGTGAAATGGATGGTGTTTCAAATGTGATGGATTACACGAAATTATTTGAGATTGAAAATAAGAAACCTCGTTATCAAATAACAGAAATATTGGCATAAAAAAACCGACACTTTCGTATCGGTTTTTGTCATCCATACTGAGGCAGGAATCTATTTACATTTGAACTTCAATTTAAAAGATTGCCACGCTGTGCTCGCAATGACATTTAAATTTAATCAAATGGCGATTATCGTCTAGCCTCCAAAGTCATCAAAACGGATGTGCTCATCTGGGATACCAAAATCCTCGCCCATTTTCTGAACCGCTTTGTTCATTAATGGTGGCCCACAGAAATACAATTCAATATCTTCTGGTGCTTCGTGCTTGCTTAAATAATTATCGATAACGCAATTATGGATGAATCCAACAAAACCATCGCCTGGCGCATCCACATCTGCCTTAACTTTCCAGTTATCTTCAGGCATAGGCTCAGATAATGCCAAGTAAAACTTAAAGTTAGGGAAGTCTTTTTCCAATTTATGAAAATGATCTAAATAGAACAGCTCACGTTTAGAACGTCCACCGTACCAATACGTTACTTTACGCCCTGTTTTTAATGTTCTGAACAAATGGTACAAATGCGAACGCATCGGTGCCATTCCAGCACCACCACCAACATACAACATTTCACTATCAGATTCATTGATAAAGAACTCGCCGTAAGGGCCCGAAATAGTTACTTTATCGCCTGGTTTTTGGTTGAATATAAAAGACGATGCAATACCTGGGTTCACATCCATCCAACCACCTTTGGCGCGGTCAAATGGCGGACAAGCCACACGTACATTCAACATAATCTCACGACCTTCAGCTGGGTATGAAGCCATAGAATAAGCTCTCTCAATAGTTTCTGTATTTTTCATTACCAATGGCCAAAGTTTGAATTTGTCCCATTCTTCTTGAAATTTATCAGGTGTTTCATGTTCCTCTGGGTGTGCGGTGATATCCATATCTGAATATTTCACTTCACATGGTGGAATTTCAATTTGGATGTACCCACCTGCTTTGTAACCCATATCTTCTGGAATCTCCACAACAAATTCTTTAATAAATGAGGCTACGTTATAATTACGAACCACAACAGCTTCCCATTTTTTAATACCAAAAACCTCTTCAGGAATGGTAATGTTCATGTCTTGTTTTACTTTAACCTGACATGCCAAACGCGCACCGTGCTGTAATTCTTTTTTAGTAAAATGAGGTGTTTCTGTTGGAAGTGCTTCACCGCCACCTTCTAATACATGGCATTCACATTGAATACACGTACCGCCACCACCACAAGCCGATGGCAAAAATATTTTTTGGTTTCCTAAGGTAGAAAGCAAGCTACCTCCAGAAGCTACTTCTATTTCCTTTTCACCATTGATGGTAATCTTTACGGGACCCGATGGCGATAATTTTTGTTTTACAACCAATAGCAATGTTACCAACAATAAAGTGATTAGTAAAAATGCTGTTACTGTTGCTACGATTGTTCCTAATGTACCTGCGGCTAAAATCATATTGCTCATTTACTTTGTTAGTTGTTTACTTCGGCTTCACTAATTAACCCGGGCTCAGCAACCAATGTTAATTCTTCTTTATTATTTTTAGAGGAATCGTCAACTTTTGCTGTTTTTTCTTCTTTAGGAGCTTCTTCATCGCCACCTGTTAGCATACCACCAAAACTCATAAAGCCTATCGCCATTAAACCTGTGATGATGAACGTAATCCCTAAACCACGCAAAGCGGGTGGCACATTGGAATATCTGATTTTTTCACGAATGGCAGCAATGGCAAGAATGGCCAAAAACCACCCGATTCCTGAAGCCGCTCCGTAATTGAAAGCCAAACCTAAAGTTGGTATCTCACGAGATTGCATAAATAAAGAACCACCCAAAATAGCACAGTTTACAGCAATAAGCGGTAAAAAGATACCTAATGAATTGTATAATGACGGAGAAAATTTCTCTACCACAATTTCAACCAACTGCACCATGGTTGCAATGGTTGCAATGAACATGATGAATGATAGGAAACTTAAATCGTAATCGGCATACTCTGCGCCTAACCATTTTAAAGCTCCCGGTTGCAATAAGTACTGATCCAACAACCAGTTTAAAGGCACCGTAATGGCCAATACGAAAATAACCGCTGCACCTAAACCTACAGCCGTACTCACTTTTTTAGATACAGCTAAGTAAGAGCACATTCCTAAGAACGTGGCAAATACCATGTTATCTATAAATATCGATTTGAAAAATAATTCTATATGTTCCATTTATTCTTAATTATGAATTCAGAATTCTGAATTATTAATGATCTTCTACTAATGCTTTATTTCTACTGCGTTGTATCCAAATAATAATACCAACTACTATTAATGCCATGGGTGATAACAACATAAACCCATTATTTTCATACCCAATAGCGTACAATCCTGTTTTTTCAATAGGGTCCCCTAAAACCTTAAAGCCTAATAAAGTTCCAGATCCTAAAAGTTCTCTAAAAAACCCCACGATTACAAGTATCAATCCGTAACCAGCAGCATTTCCTATGCCGTCCAAAAACGATCTCCAAGGTTTGTTTGCCAAAGCAAAAGCTTCAAAACGCCCCATGATAATACAGTTGGTAATAATCAATCCTACGAATACCGAAAGTGTTTTACTTAACTCATAGGCAAAGGCTTTCAAAACCTGATCTACAATAATTACCAAAGCGGCAACTACAACAAGTTGCACGATAATCCTTATTTTAGAAGGAATGATATTTCGCATTAAAGAAATAACCACATTCCCTATGGCCAAAACCGCCATTACCGAAATAGCCATTACAATAGATGCTTTTAGCTGTGCTGTAATCGCCAAAGCAGAACAAATACCAAGTACTTGAATAGTAATTGGATTGTTATCTGTTAATGGGTCTGTGATTAACTTGGCGTCTTTTTTTGATAAAAGTCCCATAAATTAATTATTTTTTAAATTATCGAAATAAGGTTTGTAAAGCTTTAAATCTGCTTTAATCATTGCCGTTACCCCATTACCTGTAATGGTTGCCCCTGCAATGGCATCAACCTCGTTATCTGTTTTATTTTCATTTTTTGGATCTGCATTTCCTTTGGCAACGTCTATGCCTTTAAAGACACCTGCATCATTCAATAGATGCTCGCCCGTGAAATCATCCATAAAAAAGCGCTCTTTTATATTCGCACCCAAACCTGGCGTTTCGCCTTTGTGGTCAAAATAAACCCCTTGAACCACCATGTTTTCATCCATAGCCACATAACCCCAAATAGCATCCCAAAGTCCTTTTCCGTAAATAGGTGCAACATAATAGGTTTTACCATCTTTTTCCCCTACAAACAAAGGCAATCTTCTAACGCCTCCAGATTTTGCCTTGGCTTGTTCTTTTTTAATATCAATTAAATAAGCTTCGGCATTTTCTGATGCTGTTCCGTTTTCAATAACCAATTGTTTTTTGATATATTTTGAAAATGCTTCAGGGGCTTCTTTTGTTGAAATAAAATTAGCACTACTTTCATCATTATCATTTACGCCCATAGCATACAAAATATTTTGTTGCTTTTCTATACGCTTGTTCTCGGTAATAGCTGGCTCTAAAGAAGATGCCGTATATGCCAATACCGAACCAACAACCAATACCATAACAATGGCAAAAATAATGGTGTATATATTTGAATCTGTCTTATTACTCATGATTAAGCTGTTTTAACTTTTGCACGTTTCAATCTTTGTTTCACATTGCTTTGAACCACGTAATGGTCAATTGTTGGTGCAAACACATTCATTAATAGAATTGCCAACATCACGCCTTCTGGATAAGCTGGATTGAATACACGAATCAATATGGATAAAAAACCGATAAAAAAACCATAAATCCATTTGCCTTTATTGGTCTGTGATGCGGTAACTGGATCTGTTGCCATGTAAACCGTACCAAAAGCAAAACCTCCAATGATTAAATGATGCCAGAATGTGGTGTTCATCAATCCGTAGAATTTACTGCCTTCTGCAATAACTCCTGCATCTACAATTTGGTTGAATATCAAGCCCATTACCAAAGCACCAACAACGGATGACAACATGATTCTCCAACTTCCTATTTTTGAAAAAATTAAAAACAAACCTCCCAATAAAATCAATAAAGTGGATGTTTCTCCTACCGAGCCGGGAATAAACCCAAAGAACATATCTGCTACCGAGTAATTTATATGATGGCTTTGTGCCAAACTACCTAAGATGGTTTCGCCTGAAATAGCATCTAAGTTTGCACCTGCAGCAATTTCTTTAGTTCTTTCAACAGCACCTTCTACCCAAACCTTATCACCACTCATCCAAGTTGGATAGGCGAAGAATAAAAATGCCCTGATCGTCAACGCTGGATTTAAAATATTCATTCCCGTGCCCCCGAAAACCTCTTTTCCTATAACCACACCAAATATAACGGCAACTGCCAACATCCAAAGTGGAAT
>TARA_R110002049_G_scaffold308913_1_pt1 | contig 66979 bp, 38 predicted proteins | sample TARA_R110002049 | Tara Oceans TARA_R110002049 (sample SAMEA4396941) | marine metagenome | biome: Polar Biome; feature: [SRF] surface water layer (ENVO:00010504); material: water (ENVO:00002006), including particulate matter (ENVO:01000060) such as... | depth 5 m | reverse complement strand
TGCACTAAAGTGCATAGTTTTAACTAAATTTGAGACCAATAAAATAATAGTAATATTATCATTTTTACTAGTGCGAATCCTTATTTACACTAAATTTTATTAAAATAACGTTTATTAAAACTAAAATCAAGATGATAATTAAAAATACCTGCATATAAATGAATTATATTTGATAACAAAAATATAATAGTAAATAAAAGAGGGATAATTATTATCCCTCTTTTGCACTAAACTCACGTAACTAAAAACTTAATTTTTAATTATTTTTTTTGTTCCAATATTTCCTAAAGCATCCTCAGCTCTTAAAAAATAGTATCCTGCGCTTAATTCAGAAATATCTATCTTAGAAGTACCATTCTTTTCTAAAACTACTTGACCTAAAGCATTATGTAATTTAATTTTTGAAATTGGACTCTTAGCTCTTATGTTAATTTCACTAGAAGAAGGATTAGGATACACTTCAAATTGAAATGCGTTAAATTCTGTAGTGCTTAATACAGCAGCGTCACTTCCAAAAGTGGTCATATCTGCAGTTGCATCATAAGCGATAACAGCTGCTCCACCCGGTGTTACAATTTTACCAGCTGCAGCATAATCAGCAAAATCAGCAGTTCTGTCGCCAGGAAGTTGAACTGTTCCACCTCCTAAAACAACAAGTGATCCATCTGCTACCGCACCGCGGAATGAGTTTACAGGACTAGATCCTGATCCTGTTAATTGCGCCAAATTTAATAAACCTCCATTATAAACTGTAACTACAGCTTCCTTTTCAGAGGCATCACCTGCATCCTCAAAGTTAACCCCAAACATTTCACCCACGTTAACCGTACCATAAATGTTTATGTAACTTTTTGCTCCTGGATTAAAAGCTAACCAAAGGTGTGATGCTGTGCTAAACGTTCCACCCGCTTCAACAGTTAAAGTACATTTCTTTGTCCACCCCATTGCAGCCCAACGTGGACCAAGAGTTGTAAGGCTCGCACCAGATTGAATTGTTATTGTTCCTTCATAATCACCACCGCCTACACCAGCAGTCATTAATCCAATGGTTTGATCTCCTGTAACTAAACAATCTGCTGATGAAATACTTCCATCAAAAACACCTTCATCACCAGCAAAATCTGGGGAGAATCCAGCATCCCAGTTATCTTGATCAGTCCAAAGTCCTGTGCCATTACCATTAGTCCAGACAATGGGTTGTGCAAATACCGAATAACTAAATGTAGTTACAAGTAAAATAAGTAATAATTTTTTCATAATTAAAAAGTTTTAAAAATTAGTTTAATAATGGTAAAAGTACTTTCTACTATTAAAAAGCTAATAATTAAGACTTAATAAGCAATTAACAAACGCTTAATGGAATAAAAATCAAAAATTTAAAATGCATATTTATTGAAATTTAATACAAAAAATTACGGATTTATTTTTTTTAGTAAGATATTCCAATACTAAACTCATATGGCTTTGGAATTTAGCTTATAAGTTGTGAACCTAATAGTTGAAACTGTGAAGTAGTTATAGTGAATATAGGCAAAGGAATAATTGTTTATTCTGATTTGCCTATTTTTTATGATGTAATGATCTAGAAAGCTATTTATCCTCAACCAAGCATAACAGATGTTAAGAATTATTAAGCATCACCTTATCTAGTTTTTTAAATACCACTAAACCATAAAAACCAATATATAGAAAACAGATAAAAGTTAAAATATAAGAAAAATTTATCTCAGGTACGCCTAAAATTTTGATATCAGAAACACCATTACCTCCTATATCAATAATTAAAGCTTGAAGTTTGGGCATCAAAGCACCACCCACAATGGACATTATTAAGCCCGCAGATCCTACTTTGGATTGTTCCTCAGTTAAATCCCCTAAAGCAATACCATAAATTGTGGGAAACATTATTGACATAGAAAATGATACAGCCACTAAAGAATAAAGACCTAAAATACCATAAATAAAAATGGTTCCACTAGTAAATAAGAGACCTAAAATTGCAAAATACATCAATAACTTTCCAGAACTTACAAAACGTAAAAGATAAGTCCCAACAGCTCTTCCAAATGTAAAAATTATAAATGCTGCCATTTGATAATAGCCCGCAGTAACGCCATCTATACCTAATGCTTCTGCATATTGATAAATGTATGTCCAACACATTATTAAAGAGCCTGTGTGAAAAATTTGTGATAAAACACCGAGCATGTACTTCTTGTTTTTCCTTAAAGCTTGGAAAGTTTCGCCAATTGCAGGCATACCTCCACTGTCTTTTGCTTGTGGCATTTTATTAACTAAGAAAATTACAAATACACAAACTATAACCAAACCTAAGATGACATACGGATTTCTAATAACCATCAAATCTGATGTTCTTATCATCACTTTAGTGGCCTCATCAAGAGCACTAAAGTTTTCCACATCATCCGATTGTAAATTTTTAAATACAAATTGTTGCGCTACAAACAGTCCAATTATTAGACCAACAGGATTAAAGGCCTGTGCTAAATTTAAACGTTGTGTTGCTGTTTCTTTAGCTCCCATAGCCAATATATATGGGTTTGCTGCTGTTTCCAAAAATGCCAATCCAAAAGTTAAAATGTATAAACCCAAACAAAAAAACCAAAATTGCTCTGTTACCGCTGCCGGGTAAAATAAAAGTGCCCCAGTAGCATATAGTCCTAAACCTATTAATATTCCAACTTTATATGAATATTTTCTCATAAATAAAGCAGCCGGTAATGCCATAAAAAAATAGCCCCCGTAAAAAGCCATTTGAACCCATGCCGCTTCAGAATTACTTAATTCTAAAACCTTTTTGAAAGCTTGAACCATAGGATCTGTAACTGCATTTGCAAAACCCCAAAGCGCAAATAGTGATGTTACTAATATGAAGGGCACCAGAATTTCTCTAGGTACTGTTGGTATTTTTTTTAGTTGGCTCATTCCTTAAACTATTTTCTATTGATTTTATGAATATAAAGTAAATAAAGCATGTTGGTCTTAATTAAAAATTAATATAAAATTAAAAGCTTATTAATTTTATCTAAAATGGAGTCTCTAATGAAAAAATGATAACATTGTTGACTTATCTAATTTTAAAACCTTTATATTAATTGTTTATATCAGCAATTAATCGTGTGTATTCTTTATTTTTTCTCTATATAATATGAATTAAAACAAACAAATTGTTTAAAAATTTATTCTTCCTATATCTTTTATTTTTTATAACCAATTCACAAGCCCAATTGGGTTTTTGTAATGGTAATTCTGGTGATCCAATTTTTACTGAAACTTTTGGTACGGGAACCATAAACACATCTTTACCACCTGGAACTACAACATTTGATTTTGTTGATGGTAGCCCATTTGATGGAGAGTACACCGTATCAAATACTTCAGGGTATTTTGATTGGCACAATATTGAAGACCACACTTCAAACGACAGCAATGGTAAAATGTTAATTATAAATGCCGATTTCGAACCAGGAGAGTTTTACCGAACTACCGTTACTGGACTGTGCGAACAAACAACTTATGAATTTTCTGCTTGGTTAATTAACCTGTTGCCAGCAACAGGTTGTGGAGGTAACGGCATATCTATAAATGTACAATATGAAATTTGGGATATCACAGATACCGTTTTACTAGCCATAGGCGCTACTGGAAGTTTAGAGAATACAGAAAACCCGATATGGTTGCAATATGCCTTGTTATTTCAAACTGAAGTTGGGCAATCCTCAGTTATTTTGAAAATAAAAAATTATGGTGTTGGTGGTTGTGGAAACGATTTGGCTTTGGATGATATTGTTTTTAAAACCTGTGGAGATACTGTAATAATTGAAGATACATCAGCTGGAAATGGTATTACTATTTGTGAAAATGAAACATCAATTCCTACTCAAATTAGAGCTGTACCAGATTCAGCTGTTTTCTCATCACATTTTTATCAATGGCAAGAAAGTACAGATGCAATCACATGGATCGATATTATAGGAGAAAACAACAATACTTACAATACACCACCCTTAAATAGCACCATTTTTTACAGGGTTCTCGTAGCAGAAGACGCCTCTAACATCAATAATAATTTTTGCAATTCGTCATCAGATATTTATGAAATAAGAGTCGTCTCCAACCCTAATACTCCGGTAAGCAATGGTAATTTAATACTTTGTGAGAATGACCCAACACCTTTATCAGTAGCTTTACCGTCTGGAATCAATGTAAATTGGTATGACGCCCTAATAGGAGGAAATTTAATTCAAGCAAATAGCACAACTTTCAATCCCAATGGTGCATCAGGCACGTATTATGCTGAAGCAGTTACTAACATTGGTAATTGTGAATCATCGACCAGAACAGCATTAAACATTAGTTATATTGAACTCCCTAAATTGATAGATGAAACTCTAACGTTTTGTGAAAATACAGAAATTACCTTACATGCAAATTCAAATATTCCTAATGTATTATATCAGTGGAGCACTGGAGAAACCACTGAATATATTACCGTTAAATTACCTGGAACCTACACTGTAAATGTTAGTAACAATGGTTGCACAGCTACCAAAACCATTATACTAAATCCAATAAATAGTCCAATTATAGAACGTGTATATTCAGATGGCAAAAACATAGTTGTACTAACTTCAAATGACGGTGATTTCCAGTATTCTTTAGACGGAAATAACTTCCAGTTTTCAAATATTTTTACAAATATAGATGGTGGTTTTTATACGATTTATGTAAAGGAAAGTGGTTGTGATGAAGTGATTACAAAAGAATTTTTACATTTTCATATTCCAAAATATTTTACACCTAATAATGACGGTTTTAACGATGTGTTCGATTTAAAAGGGATAGAACTTTTTACCAACTCTCAAGTATCTATTTTTAATCGTTACGGAAAACTTTTGAAAAACGCTAAAAACAGTACATTCTTTTGGGACGGCACATTTGCTGGACAACCATTACCAAGCGATGATTATTGGTATATAATTATTGTAGATAATCAAAAATTTACGGGGCATTTTACTTTAAAACGCTAAAGATTTGAAAACTAATATTGTTTCAAAACCGTGTAATCATATTGAGTATGGCAATATTATATAATTCCTTTTATCGCTTTATCACTTTTATATTTATGGGCTTTTCAAGATCTAATCGAACAAAATAAATACCTGAAGGAGCATCTCTTAATGAAACCCTAATTATTCCCGACTGAACGCTATGAATTTCTTGTGAGACTATTTGCTGTAAAGAATTAAAAACGCTTGCTTTAACTTCTATTAAATCCAAATTAGGTATTACAATATTTAAAATATCGGAGGTTGGATTTGGATATACCGAAAAATACTTAGTAACATCATTTATACTAAGCGGATTATCTAAGTTTATAGTGAAATCAAAAATCTCATCATTTTGAATACAGGAACTCGTATCTCGTTTTAAATGAAGTCTCCAAACATCCAAATTGTTATCATTTGTGATTGTTATGGTTAGTGGATTTGTGTTAAGCGGCAATATAACCCCAAGCGGAGTTTCCCATTGATAGTCACCTGTAATATTATAGTTTACTGCGAGATCCAACGTGTTATCTCGATTAACTGTCACTGAAAAACCAGATGTATATTTTTTGCTGTCAATACTATACTTTATGATATCATCCTCCAAAGTTTCAAGACTATTCAAACTGAAAATTTTATTAAATTCTGAACACTTTACTCTTTTAAATGCATAGTCGCCGAAGTTAGAAACGTTTAAAAAAGCAATATTTTGTTCGTTATTATTATTGATAATTAGATTATCGCCAGTTGGAGTTTCTAAATTGAGATATAAAGGTGAATTATCTTTATATACATGATCAAGAGGCATTTCTTGGACCATTTGCCATTTATGCATTAAATAGCCTTCAAGATAGGTTCTTTGTTTGTTGGATAATATGTAATCATAAAACAAGACTTCAGATATGGGACCGCTATGGTACCAGCTACCCGAAGAATTACCTCCATCACTCTGACCTAAATAAAAAGTTCTTGCATTAGCAATATTGCTAGAACTGGCTTCCACTTCTTCTTCTAGTCTGCCATTTATATAAACTCTTATCTTACCACCTTCCTTTGTGATTATAGTAACAAACGAACTACCGTCTTTATATACTCTACCGAATTGTTGGCTACCATTTATTTTAGTTCTAATTCTACCTCCATCGCCCATTCTATTTAAATAAAAGGCAAATCCACTGCTACCAATTTCATTTCCTAAAAGAGAATTCCAATCGCCACGACTTGTCACATAAAATTTTCCAGTAACAATTATACTCCAGTCGTCATTTAAAACATCGTCATTATTTGTAGAAAAAAGTGGTAATCCATCGGAGTCATTCATACCAAACATTAAAGCAGGTTTACCATTCATCTCGTTTTCACTATAAGAAGGTCTTAAATTACTTATGTATTGATATGGCATTATATAACCACTTTCAGATTTATTTTTCCAAACAGGAACAGATGCACCTGTAACTGGATTTATACCATCATTGTTAACATCCATTGCATCTAACCAAAATAATGGCTGCTGAAGTTCTGGATCAACTTTAAAACTTATTTCATCACCAATACAAACTAAACTATTTTGCAAAGTCTCCCATTCTGTATTATTTTTGCTTGCCAAAATGGTAAAATCTCGTGTAGGTAGCATCATTTCTTTTTCAACCCAACTGTTTGATATACAAGATTTACTACTTGTTAGCCTACATTTAATGATTGCTCCAGGATTTACTTCTGAAATATCTAACTCATTCGTGTCATTTGGTGCTTTAATATCATCAATCCACCATTCATAAGTTGGAAAATCGCCCTCGTTAGTTGTTTGCGCAATTATAGTGTTAGAATTTAATGAACAATCTTCAGTTTCATCAGTGATAAAATCTAATTGTAATTGACCCATAGATCTAAAATTGTCCCAGTCGATATTAGGCCATGCTTCTGTGCACCAATCAATCATCTCCTCCAGAATTTCACAATCTACTCCTAACTTGGCAAATTCTGGAAATAAATAATAAAATTTATCTGCGTGATAGTCCAAACCTACAAAATAGGTCATATCCTGCAAGTCCCTATTTGTTTTGGTAGTATAATCAAGTTCATTACTGCCTCCGTTTGGCAGCCGGTTCCAGTTATCTAGATTATTTTCAGGCTTTTGTACTTCTGTCAAAAATTGTCGCAATTGCGCATTTAAAACCCATTTGGACATACCTTTCTCTATCTTATCTAATAAGATTGGCCATGTACTGGGTACAAAATCATTCAACTGATTACTATCTGTTCTACCTATAATGTGCCAAGGTCCTTGTACTCGTATTCTAAATCCTTTTCCATCATTTGGTGTTGTGGCTCCAGACCACGACCTAAATTGATACATGGCATTCATAGAATGATAATAACGTAAAGGCTCATAAATGCCAGAAGTACTGCTTGCTTTCATTATAAAATCTGGATGATAATTATAATCCATAGGTGAGTTATGAGATACCATACCATTCCCTCCGTTTATTACAAGTTGCAAGTGATACCATGTTGTAGACTCATAAGCTCCTGTAGCTTCAGACTGTCCATAAAAATACAAGCAATTCCCTGTTATATTATAACCATCATCAATAGGAAGTTCACTTTCCGAAACACAAGCTTGAAAATGTGGGGGCACTTCAAAAACTTGATAATTTTCTCCAAACCATTGTCTGTCTGCTGGCTGATCCTCTGGTTTTGCAAACCAATGTGCTTTATCTTGTAAATTGAACTCATTCATAACTTCAAAATATTGAACAGCCATAAGTTTAGCTAAACTTGTAGCTGCTAACTCTCTTGGCACACCATCAGCAAGTTTAGTAGTTGCTATGCTATTGGGCTCTCGCCAATGGCCACTTAAACTGGAATTCCCATCATTTCTTTGGGCAAGAAAAAAACGATAGTTATACCAAAATTCTCTGTTTCGTTTCATTAAATCTTCGGGATCTCTTTGAGATACAGGCATAGCTTCTAAATATCTTCTGAAAAACTCATATCCTCTTTTTGGATGGATATTGCCTCTTCCGCCCTGCGCAACTGGGTCTTCCCAATAATCATCTTTAGAATATGCATCCATGGGATGGATTATTGGCAGCCAATGCTTCCAGTCTGGAAACTGAATTGCCAAAGGAAGCAACGTTCTATCTGCCATTTTATCAGAATCAAATCTATCATAAACGGCTTCTTGATTTACCCCATTTGGGAACATATATTCTAGCATGTCCTTATCTGCATCTAAAACAGCATCTAGACCCGCTCCAGCAGCCCATTGCTCAATAGGTCTATTTGCCATCTCTTGTCCTGGCTGATATGGCGGATTCCATGGCCGACCGTAGCGTCCTACATTATCATGCTCATCTGAAAGAGATCTTATATAGGAAGCTATTAATTTACCTTCTTCCTCAGTTAAGTCATGAAATTTTGAACGCTCTATTATTGATTTATTGGAATAACTAAACATCTCTAAATCACGTCCGTCTTGTGTATGGCAAGACGCACATTTAGCATTTATATCAATCTTCCCTTGTAACTCATAACCATACCATGAACCTTTATCTTCAGGCTCTAAATAATTACTTTTTAAATCGGCATAATACCACAAATCTTTTCCTGCTTGAATACTAGCCACATCAGCATATGGACTTTCCCACAATTTAGGATCATCATCTTCAAAAAAACTGTTGTCTAAAATTTTAGTATTGTTGGCATCTAAGAGGTTCAACCTAACTATTCTAAAGCCATTGGATATCCCATCAGACTTATTGAATCTGAATTTAATTATATTAATTCCTGAAATTATCCCTGATGATGGTATGGATAATCGGATCGTGCTATGTCCCCCATGTGCCATACCTCCACGTTCTCGTTCTGGACTTTGAATATTACAACTTTCATGGTTTAAATCATACCACTCTTGGTCATTAATTTTTACAGATCCTTTATTTTGATAGCCTAAGTTATTTACTTGGAGCCAAATACGTTTTGTGCGGTTTGCATATTCTGAATTAAGAGTAAGCGCAACTTGTTCAATACTTCCTTCAGTCCCAAGTACTTCAACAGGAAGCATAACCTTAGTTCCTGTATTTTGGGAATAAAAGGATACCGAATACAATGTAAAACAAAAGCTTACTAAAAAAGTAGTTATTTTCATGAAGATTTTATGAATTGTAATAAGCACAAAGTAAGCGTGAAGCATTAAGAAAACATTAAAATAAAGTTAATTGAACAAAATGGATTTAGTTTTGAAAAATTATGCGTTTTTGAATCAATCGCTCTCATCAATCAGTACTCATTGAAAAAGGCAATTTAAAATCTTTACTTCCCCAGTCTTTATTGAGTTTGTTAGCTAATTCGAAATTTAATGTTCCTCCGTTTTGAATAGCATTGTAGTTTATAAAATTATTGGTATAATTTTCTCCATTTAAGTTTACTGAGTTTATATAGAAATTATTTTTAGAATTATTTCCTGAAGTAATAACAAACTCATTTCCATTTTCTAAAGTCAAAGTTACCTTATCAAATAACGGACTACCTATAACGTACTCATCTACTCCAGGAGTAACTGGATAAAACCCTAATGAGCTGAACACATACCACGCAGAAGTTTGCCCATTATCTTCATCGCCACAATAACCATCGGGTGTTGCTGAATAAAGTTTGGTAAGCACTTCCCGCACTTTTTCTTGTGTTTTATAAGGCACACCTGCATAATTATACAAATAAATCATATGTTGAATGGGCTGATTACCATGCGCATAATTACCCATATTTACAATTTGCATTTCTCTAATTTCGTGAATCGTTTGCCCATAATAGGAGGCATCAAAATCGGGTGGCATAGAAAAAACGGTATCTAATTGTTTTATGAATTGTTCTTTTCCGCCCATCAAGTCTATTAAACCTTGGACATCCTGAAATACCGACCATGTATAATGCAAACTATTACCTTCTGTAAATGCATCGCCCCATTTTAGGGGATTAAATGGCGATTGAAAAGTTCCATCTTCATTTTTACCTCGCATTAAATTGCTTTCTGAATCGAATACATTTTTGTAGTTGTAAGATTGTTGGTAAAATCGTTCTGCAAGTTTTTGTTTTCCCAATTTTTCGGCCATTTTCGCAATGGTAAAGTCGGCATAAGCATACTCTAAAGTTCTTGCAGTATTCTCTTTAATTCCAACATTGTAAGGCACATAGCCTAATTCATTGTAATAATCTACACCTTCCCTTCCAACTGATTGATATGGTCTGCCTTCTTCAACATCCGCATTCTTCAATATAGCTTCAAAAAGGGTATTTACCACGGCTTCATCTTTAATATTACCTTTTAAAAAAGCATCTGCAATTATCGATGCTGAATTAGATCCAATCATACAGTCTCTATGACCAGGACTAGCCCATTCAGGTAACCATCCAGATTCTTTGTACGTATTTGCTAATCCTTCCATAATTTTTCCATTAAGCTCCGGATACATTAAATTGAAGAAAGGAAAAACAGCTCTAAACGTGTCCCAAAATCCATTATCTGTAAACATGTAACCTGGTAGCACTTTACCATTATATGGGCTGTAATGAACTATATTATCGTTTTTGTCAATCTCATAGAATTTTCTAGGGAATAACAACACGCGATATAAACAGGAGTAAAATGTTTTAATATGATCAGTGTTTTTATCTTCAATTTTAATTTTTCTCAGTTCGGTCTCCCAGGCACTTTTTGCTTTGTTTTTGGTTTCTACAAACGAGTCCTGACCAATTTCTCTGTTTAGATTTATTTCAGCTTGTTCAGGGCTAATGAATGATGACGCTACTTTTACGTGTATTTTTTCTCCCCTTTTTGTTTTAAAACCGATAATAGCACCTACATGTTCCCCTTCACTATTTAAACTATTTTCTTGGAGCATCCAATTGTCTGCCCATGTATGATTCACTTCAAAATCTTTATCAAATTGAACCACAAAGTAGTTGTGAAAATTTTCAGGAACCCCACCACTATTATTTCTACAATATCCAATAATTTTGCGCTCTTTAGGAATGATTTTCACCATTGAACCTTTAAAAAAACCATCAACTAAAATGTATGACGTGTCAGATTCTGGGAAAGTAAATTTAAAATGAGCGGCCCTCTCTGTTGGTACCACTTCAGCAACCACATCATAATCTGCCAAATAAACGCTATAATGATATGGTGAAACTTTCTCTGCTTTATGTGAGAACCAAGATTCACGCTCGTCTTCTTGAAATTTTAAATTACCTGTTACCGCCATTAAAGAAAAGGCAGCATAATCATTAATCCACGGACTTGGCTGGTGGGTTTGTTTAATACCCCGTATTTTATTTTCGTTGTATTTATAGGTCCAACCATCACCCATTTTGGATGTCATCGGTGTCCAAAAATTCATGCCCCAAGGTGTTGCAATTGCAGGGTAAGTGTTACCATTAGATAAACTGAATTTTGAATCTGTTCCCATTAATGGATTAACATAATCAACTAATTGAACCTCATCTATATTGTTTTCAATTTCTTCTTTATTTTCATTACATGATAATAAAAAGACAGATAATATAATCGAAGTAAGTATAATTCTCATAAGTTTTATCAGTCTACTATTTTATTATAAAAGTTTTCGTTCTTATCAATACATGCGGAAAATTGTAAAATAGCTTTTTTATTTTCAATGGTTATTGGTGAATCGCTTATATAGTTTCTCATTCTAGAACCAAAAACAGAAACGCTAAACTTTTCGTTTCCCCTAACTAGCATAAAATCCCATGACATTTGTTCTTTAACTGGCGTTAATGCACTATTACCTCCCGAAAATGCTTCTACATTAGTTAAGGATGTATGCCCTTGTCCTTCAATAATTATAGGATGAATATTCTCTACATTTTCGCCCGTATTGGCTATAATTGAACCTTGAGCAATTTGCCAATTTCTGTTTTTTGTATTACTTCCACGTTTTAAAATGCCAACTGCAACACAATCAAAATTAAAATTGGTTAACTGCCCGTAAGACTGTTCACCTAAAAGGATACCGCCATAGGTTCCAAATGTGAATAAATCCATTAATTGTGCATTGTCTGTATTATTTATAGTGTAGGCGTATGTTTTTTTGGCTATAACAGCATCTACGACATCCTTGGTTATTTGCCCCCCAATAAAACGCTGTGATGCTGGATTAACATGGCAGTGTAAAATGCGTGGTACATCATATACGTAATTCATTCTTATAAATTCTCCACTCAATGGGTATCCGTAGCAGTGTTCAAAAGTCATTAACTCACACGGATACTTTCTACTCGCATAAAAATCAAATGCCAAATATTCACCATAAAACGAGAGACATGACAAATATACGCCTTGTGTTAAGCTTGTTTTAGATACTTGAATGGTTGGTGGATATTCTATAATTTCTGAAGGATTATTAAGAGTTTGATTTGCATACCAAAATTGAATACCCTTAATTTGAGTTGAAGATTTAACTGTTATAAATGCATAATTTTTATCAGTAATTTTAAATACACTTCCAACAGGTTGTTTTTTGGTTTCATGAATAGTACCTCTTGGTGTTGGACCGTGAACACCTATTAGTGAGACATTATCCTTTAAAATAATACCTCCATCTATGTGGTATGGTTTATCCGAAGGTTCTACCCACAATGCTGCGCCACTTTTAGTGGCCCAGTCTATAGCTTTTTGTAGATTTATTTTATTTAAACTAGCTTCATTTTCTGGTTTAACGTCAAATTCTTGGATGCTTTTCATCTGAAAACCAAAAGCTAGATACCCTAGGAACAAAAATATTATAGTGAATTTTTTCATTTTAATCTATTTAAATTAATATCCTTTCTTTAACCCCATCATATCGCGTTGAATTATTTTCCTTTAACCATTCCAATAAACATTGTCTCAATTCTTCTGCCTCGTTTTTATAATTAAATCGTTCTGGGTTACTACCTAATAGATTATTCATTTCGTGAGGATCTTCATTCAGGTTATACATGGCATTGATAACTGTAGACTCTTTGGTATATGGTATTATTAACTTCCAGCCATCTTTTACAATCATATAATTTGGAGAAACTGGTCCTCGATAATCCCATTCTGTGACAACATATTTGCCATGGTCTGTATCTTTTTCTTCAATTAGGTCTCTTAAACTAGTACCATCTGAATCATGATTGCCATCAATATTTAAATAATCCAAAATGGTAGAAAATAAATCCACGTTTGAAATATAACCATCTACAACTGTATTTTCTTTAATCTCACCTGGAAGACTAATAAACAATGGTATATGAGAAGATTCTTCATAAAACACATTTTTCTCTCTTAAGCCATGTGCTCCAAGCATTTCTCCATGATCACTTGTAAAAATAATTAGTGTATTGTCAGTTAAATCGTTTTCGTCTAAAGTTTTAAGTATTTCACCCATCCAATCATCAATTTCATTTATAATACCGTAATAGTTAGATATCATATATTTTATCTTTTCAGGATCATGATATTCTGGTAATTCCATTCTTCCATTGGTATGTTTGTAAGGGGAATTTGCCATAGCATCATCTATACTTACTGGAGGTACCATATCATCAGCTGGATACATACCATAATATGGTTTTGTAGGCGTCATAGGGGCATGAGGCATATGTATTGAAAGCGTTAAACTAAACGTTGTGTCCTTTAATCTTTTAATTGCAGACATAGCTTCCTTAGCTTGAAATGCTGTAAAACTATGTTCTGCAGGCACATTTAACTCACCGTGTAAATCTGGCTGTACTCGTCTATTGTGTTCATCTTTTTGCGCTTCCCGCCAAGAATAGCCATAATAACTATCAATTGGGTCTGGAGTGTATGCCCGCTTTGTGAATGTATCATAAAATTCGTCATCTTCTAAATCTTGTTGCGGAAAATGTTTATTTATATAATCCATATAGACATGGTTTTGCCCACCATGTTCGAAAATAGATTTGCCATTTTTAGAAAACTTTTTGGGATTTCTATAAATTTTTGAATGGTTAGACATCACATGCCATTTTCCATAATACTCACAGTGATAGCCGTTTTTAGTAAGGATTTCATCAAAAGTAAGTGTAGTCATTACTGGCTCTTCGTTGTAAAAATAAGTCTTATCATTATTATTAACACCTGTACTTTCTACTGTCATTCCTGTAAGAATAGCAGATCGAGCAGGCCCGCAAACAGCCATTGGCGTGTAAGCATTTTTAAAATAGGCACCACTTTTGGCTAATCTATCTAAATTTGGAGTTTGTAAAACCTTATTTCCAGCAATACTCAATGCTTTATATTGTTGCTGATCTGTAATAATGAATAGCAAATTTTTCTTCTCTTGAGAAAATAATATTAAGGATAGACAAAAAAATATCAGTGTTAGACATTTTAAAATTTGATTTTTTGAAGAATTAACTATCATATACTATAAATTTTTTCTGTTAACAATACTAACATTCCATCTTAAAAATATATTAATTAAACATTAAAAATAATCAGGCATCTCATGATTAGATAAAATATTTAAGTCTTTTTTCATGATGTAGTGCTGAATAAATAAACTTAATTATTGAATAATTTCACTTTCGGTCATGGCACTGATTGACAATTGTACACCCTTTGCGGTATTAGCACCAGTATGCACGTTTGAAAGTGGGATGGTATTATTGATTATACAATCTCTAAAATCAACAAGAGCTTGTTTGCTAGGATCCTCATGAGAAACTTCAATGGGTACTCCATATCCTTGAAATTGTGAATTCATTGTGGCCCCAGAAACACCATCAACATCTCCCCATTCTTTTTTATCATTTTTCTCAAAGTATATCCATGCTTTATTATAGTCTAATAGAATGGTCCCCTTATCACCATGTACCTTTATTTGATAGTCTCCCAATGCATTTGCAGTAAGACATCTAAACGTAGCTTTCACCCCACTTGGGTAAGTATAAATTAGATGTACATTATCGTAAGTTTCTCTTCCATCTTTCCAATAATCAATACCGCCAATACCCATGATAGTTTCTGGCTTTTCATCAAGAACCCAATTAACGAAATCGATTTGATGTGAGCATAATTCTGCCGTTAAGCCTCCTGAGTATTCTCTATACATACGCCAGTTTATAGCGCGTTCTAAAGATGGATCCGGAACTGGTCGACGCCAATTCCCGTTTCTATTCCATTGGCACTCGAAAGCTATTACCTTACCTATCTCACCATTCTTAATCAAATTTACCACATGAGAATATAATCTTGAACTATGGTATTGATGTCCAGTTTGAAAAATAGTAGAACTATTTTCAACTTTTTTAACAAGTGATTTAATTTGCTTTAAACCCTTAGCCATTGTTTTTTCACAGTACACATGCTTACCAGCGTCTAAGGCATCAATAGCAATATCAGAATGTGTATTGAATGGAGTTGAAACCAACACGGCATCAATGTCTTTATTATCTAATAATTTTCTATAATCAGCATAACCTTTAGCTCTATTATCAGTTTTAGATAATCCATTCTCAAGTCTAAAGGCTAAAACATCACAGCAAGCCATAACATTTACACCGTCAATTTGATTCAAAATGGGAATTAGGCCTGAGCCTCTATCACCAGTTCCTATAACACCCAAGTTTATAGTTTTATTTGCTGAAAAATTTTTAGAAACACCCCAAAGTGATGATGTTCCAGCTACCAATCCTGTGGTAACTAATCCGCTTTTAACTACAAAATCTCTTCTCTTCATAAACTATTTTTAAATTTTAGGTTCCCATCCTGATTCATAGGTACGTGACCACAAGCTCATAGCTTCTCGGTCATAAATTCTACCAGAAGTTGAATCTATGTCAAATGATTTATTTATTCTAGATGCGATATTCGCATAGTGAGTCATAGCCTGACTAAGTGCTCCTTGTGCTATAGGAGATGCTAATTGTTCGTTCCCTCTCATGGCTTGAAAAAAGTTTTCAGCATGGGTTGTAGTCATATCACCGCCACCACCTAGAGTCATGCCTCCTTCTGAACCCTCAGATTTACTATCTCTAATAAGTTTTCCAGAGAGATCGTGTAAAGCATATCCTTCTCTATCAACGAATACTGAACCTTCAGAACCATAAATTATGGTGCCTCTACCTTTACCGTATTTATTATAGCCATTTCTGCTTTGTCCATCCCATTCAATTATTTTTCCATCGGAAAACATGAAACGTGCCTCCATAGAATCATACATTTCCCAGCCATCATCTATATATTGATTTTTTCCTGATCTTACATTCACATGCTCAGGGAATTTAACATCTAGAGCCCAGCGCGCAATATCCAGCTCATGTGTAGCATTGTTACCCATTTCGGCAGTACCATATTCCCAACCATACCAATGCCAGTTATAATCCCAAGTATTATCTGTGTAATCTCTTCTTGGAGCGGGTCCTTGGAATAAATCCCAATCTAAACCTTCTGGAGACATAGCTTTAGTCTGATTTGGCACACGCCCTCTTTGATTTATATAGAATGCGGTCGCTTTATAAGCTTTGCCAATTATACCATCATGAATGTCCTTGATTATAGCATTTGAATCTGATGATGACCTTTGCTGGTTTCCCATTTGAATCACTTTATTATACTTCTTTTGGGCAGCAACAATCAATTCGTTTTCAAACATGTTATGTGAACATGGTTTTTCCAAATATACATGTTTCCCAGCTTGCATAGCCATACATGCTCCTGGTGTATGCCAGTGGTCTGGAGTTGCCATAAATACGGCATCCACATCCTTATCCTCTAAAACCTTCCGAATATCATTTTCTAGAGCTACTTTGTAATTGATATCTTTTGCAAAATCTTGAGCAGCTTTCTCTCTTTGACTTTTCATGACATCGCACAAATAAAGCAATTTTACATTATTACCTTTGTTAGTAATTGGTGCTTTATATGCTGGATAGCGTCTTCCTAATCCTTGAATAGCCACGTTGATACGGTCATTGGCGCCGATAATATTTGAATAGCTTTTGGCAGACATGGCATTAGCTTCAAACTTGCTTCCTATAGCCACTGCTGCTAAACCTGCAGTAGCTTTTTTAATAAAATTTCTTCTATCAGTACCCATATTTATTCTTTGTTTTCGTTAGTATTTAAAGATCGTATTTTAATATTCCTAAAGGATACCTTATCTCCATGATCTTGGAGTAGAATCCTACCAGTGTCTGCCTCTCCAAAATTAGGCCAAACCTTGTATTTGCTTTCGGCTACTAATTTTTGATATTCTGGACTTTTTCGCTTGTACTCAAGCATTTTTTTTCCATTTAACCAGTGTTCTACATGGTTATTTTTTGAAATGATATGCGCATAATTCCATTCTCCAATGGGGTTCACCACTTTTGTGGTATCTGCCCGTATTAAATCGTAAAGCGAAGCAACCGTTCTACTGCCTTCGTGGTTTCCTAATTTAGCATCGGGGTGTTTGGCATCATCAAGTATTTGATATTCTAAGCCTATTGAAGACCCTTCTCCTTTATTAAGTTCGGTATCAACATAATATTTAACACCACTATTGGCACCTTCAGTAAGTTTAAAATCTACTTTCATTTCAAAATCACCGAACCTTTCAGTAGTTACAATGTCACCACCATTTTTAGATTCATGACCTCCTGACGAAAAAACGGATAACACGCCATCTTCTATAACCCAACCTCCCTCAGGGAATTTATCTAATTTTGCACCTCTCCACCCATTGGTGGTTTTACCATCCCATAGGAGTTTCCGGCCATCTTTCTTTTTACCATCTAATAAATTATTTGCTATAATACGTGGCTCTAAAACACTATTTGTTGAATACTTTTCTAAGTTTTCTGTAATTATCTTAATATTCTTCCAGGATACTTGAGTACCTTCTTTTTTATTATCTCCACCAATACTGTGTACTTGCAATCCAATAAAACCAATAGAATTCATGTCATCCACCAGAAATGAAGCTGATACATCATTAATCCAAGTTTTTATGGTATCACCAATAGCTTCAATTCTATAATGGTTCCATTCGTTTTGCTTAAAAGCCTCTTGGGCTTTAGGATTTTCTTTTAAAGTATTAAGCCAACCTCTCCTTTCTTCATCAAAAATTCCTGCACTCCAAGCGCTATCTGACGGGTCAATCTCAATTTGATAACCATGAACTCTTCCATTTCTATACTCAGGAAAGCTGTTACTTCTTATTTGAATGCCTGAATTCAATTTTGGATCTACTTTGTATTCCAATTCTAAAATAAAATCACCGTAAATCTCATCGGATCTTAAAAACGTATTCGGTGTATTTAATTTAGAAATTCCAATAATAGTACCTTCATTAACTTCATAAGTGGCATCACCGCCAATGCTGGTCCAACCATTTAAGGTTTTGCCATCAAATAATTCGACCCAAGGCAAATCGTCCTTTTTTTCTTGACCGCAACTTGATAAAAGTATTAAAGTAAACACCCATAGGACCGTACATTTGGCAATCTGTTTTAATTTAGTTCTCTTTTTTTTAATTGGATTTATTTAATTTACATTTGAAGGTGTTGTTGCTTTGTATAGTATAACGTGAGATTCCGTTGTTATTTTATATGAACTGTTAGCTACTATTAAAGCAGAATCACCTCTTTTTAATTTTAATTTTGTGTCATTCTCTTCCACTTCAGCATTACCTTCAATTACTATGAGTATTTGAGCAGTTTTAGATTTTGCCGTATAAACTTGATTTGTTTTTAGACTTATTTGACTTAGTTCAAAATCTGGAGCGGGACTATGATAAATTCTTTCAACACCATCACTTTGCAAGTCTCCGTGCAAGATATTAGGAACTGTTTCTTCAAAAGCGACATGCTTTAATAATTCTGACACATCCACGTGTTTTGGTGTTAAGCCTCCACGCAACACATTATCAGAATTTGCCATGAGCTCCATATTTTGACCCTCTAAATAAGCATGTGGAATGCCTGCATCTTGAAAAACGGCTTCTCCTTTATTCGCTTTTACGATATTAAAAAAGTATATGGAATAGATTCCTTTATCTAGTATTGATGCATCACTTCCAAAAAGTACAGCTTTAGCTGCCCAATAATCTGGACTATCTTTTTTTAGTTTCCCAGACTCGTAAAGAGGAAGTATTCTCTCCACAAGAGGTTGGAGCATTTTATTACAGTCTTCTTGTGATTGCTCCATCACATGTTTGTAAATACCAAAATAACCCTCTTCAGCAAAGATTGAAATCAGTCCAACAAATTCTGGAGTAATTATAAGAACTCGCATTAATTCATCCTTAGATAAAAAGCCATGTAACAACCAAAAGTCACTTAAAGCTACCATAATTTCAGGCTTATGGTTATCGTCCTTATAATTTCTATTTGGCGCATTAAGAGGAATCCCTAATTCATTTTCCTTTATGAAGCCCTTTTCGGCCTCAACTTTAGTCGGGTGTACTTGAATGGACAACATATCATTTACATCAAGTACTTTGAATAAAAATGGTAATCTTCCGAATTTCTCAGCGATATCTTCTTCTAATTTATTTGTTAAATCTGAATTTAAAAAAGTATTTAATGGTTGTTCACCTTTTTCTGTAAATATAACCGACGGCGCATTTACATGAGCACCGAGCCAATACTCGGCATACCTCATGTCATTAGGTTCAACACCTAATAGATTCGGAATGAATTGCTTTCCTCCCCATGCATAATTTTGAATTTTTCCTTTGAGTGCAAATAATTTGGTCATATTTTGTATTAAATATTTATTTATAATATAAGAAGGTTTTTTAATGGAAATAATATTGTTTTAATACTATTTCCTTTCTAAATTATCTGTCAATTACCGTTTTAATCTCTTTCATGAAAGCTGGTTTCGTTGAAGAGAATTGCACTTTCGCTTTCCAATCACCAGTATCCTGCCCCACTTTTATCAATACATGGTTCCAACCTTTTTCCAGAGGCACACCTTCTAGAGTCAGTTCATTTTCAACAAATCCGCTCGTCCTTAAATATTCTTTAACCAGTTTTCCGTTAATACTGATAGCCAAGGCATCATCCACACCAAAATACATATCCAGTCTTGGCATGTCAGGCTCAATCAATAAATCGGTTAGTGAACGAGGACTGTACATCCAAAAGCTTAGGTAAGCTGAAGCAGACTCTTTATGTTTCAGTTTCGCTTCTTTAAAATCAAATACACCGTTAGTATCAGATGACAACACATCCCAATATTTACCTTTGGTAACCGTTCCTAATTTTACCTTGGTAAACTCATCTTCTTTTAGTAGCGCGTTCTTGAATACCAGTTCAATCTTATGGCTATCATTTTTAACCGAACCATAAAAATTTGCATTTTCAAGAACACCTTTATTATTTAAGGCCTGAGGTATTTCTCTAGCTTTACCTTTAAACACACCTCCTAGATTAGCAATCATTTTATTTATTAAATGCTCGGTTTGGTTACCTAAAACAAATAAGTCGATAGTAGAAACAATGATTTCGCCATTCCCTTTTGATTGACGCACGATAACATTCCCTTGAGCCTTTGTTTCACGTTCATTCCGATACACTTTTGCCGTTTTAATATCTTCACCTTGGTAATTCCATTTAAGCCAATCGGTATTGCAGGCTTCTAAAATCAATTGGGCTTCATCAACCCAATCTCCACCAATTGAAACCGTAGAAACAGGTGTTTTTGTGAGTTCTGAAAAATAAAAACTAGCATTACGCTGTCCATTTAATACCGCATGCTCTGCGTTTATAATATAGCTCGTTGCATTTCTATTATAGAATTCAACCTCTTTACTTGTCAATGCTTCTATAAATGATTTAGAATTACTCATTGTTCCCCAAAAAATTACAGTGCTCCCGTTTTGTAAAGCTGCCTTTAAATTATTTATCAATTTTGAATTCAACGCTGGAGGGTTTGCACCATCAACTATTATCAATTGATTTTGATTAACAGATAAGGTCTCGAATTTAATGGCTAAGTTTTCAAACTTAGTTTTTAATTCCCCACCCAAATCTCCAGAAAGCCATACCATGCTTTTCTTTTCATCTAATGGGTTTACATTTACAGTATTATCTTCAATTTGTTTCCACACATTATTAAGTTGGCTATAATTATCAGAATAAGCTGCCTTAACAGCATCAAAAAGAGGCCATGTTTTATACAGAGGTAATGCCGGATCGTATCCAGGATTAAACGTAGACGTATATGGGCCAATCCTTTCTGGCTGATAGCCAGGTTTCCCTTCTTTATAGCTTTCAAAGAAAATACCATCTGTTATTTTTGGGGCTCGCGTAATATCGTTTAAACCAAGCTCCAGCGGTTTTAATCCATACCACGCCAAATTAAACACAGACGCATATGAGGCATCATGATTTCTTTGTTGCGAAATTAAATCAAAAGCCTCTCCTGCCAAACCTTCCATTCTACCTAATTGTGACACATAAGCGCGATCTCCATTTATTTTAGATACCTGAGACGGCGTACCATAATACCCCATACCTGTTTCTCCAATACCCCATGGTTTGCCCTCACTTGACCATCTTTTAAGTTCTTCTATACCTCCATAATGTCCAATAACCGTTGGTAGATCTGTTTTTGCTTGTGTCTCTCCATCACCTGAAATCCATGCCCTTGTTGGATCCGTTTCTTTTACAATAGCCACCCAATTATTTATTTCAAGAATATTTCTATCAATCAATTCTTGCGGAGCATTAAACACATGCTTAGTTACCGGCAATGTTTCATTACTAACACTCCACCCCATAACTGAAGGATAGTTCCTGTCACGTAAAACCAACTCTTTAACATGATTTCTACAAGCTTCCCAATAAATTTCAGAATCTATTTTAGGACCGCCATCACTAGACCAAATAGCGGTTTCGTCTAATACACATATGCCCATTTCATCTGCCATCTCTAAGTAGAAACGTGGAAATACTTGAGCGTGTAAACGTAACCCATTGGCGTTGGCATCTAGAAGCATTTGATACCACGCATATGCGTAACGCCTAGTCATTTGCGGAATCCCCATAAAGTGCCAAGAATCACCTTTTATTTGAATGGGTTTCCCATTTAACTCTAACTGAGTGTCTTTAATATCGAATTGTCTCCAACCAAAACGTGTATATTTTTTATCAATAGTTGTATTCTTCTGATTTAATGAAAGTACTAATCCATATAAATTTGGACTGTCTGTTGACCACAAATCAAGTGCTCCATTAACTTTAGCAGACAATGTAATCACTTTTGTTTCTGATGGACCAATTATCAACTTCGATTGTTTGATATTCAAATCACTTTTACCTAATGTCCAATTTACTTCAGGGATGTTTTGAACCGATTTTCCATTCAGATTAATCCATCGTTTAACTTCAGCATTTAAATCAACCTTAATCGCTTTAGAAGTAGTGTTCTTAATAGTAACCTCAACCTCTAACACATCCTTATTAACCATTGGCTTGATATAGGTATCTGTAACATGAACCGCTGGCAACTTTTGCAAAAAGACGTCTTGCCATATACCAGCAATATAAATACCCCAAAAAGAACCTGCTACATAATTTCTTCTACCATATTTACCCTGATCATTTAGCAAACTACCATGTGCAATCCAAACAGCAACATCCAAATCTTCTCCTGCTTTGGCATACTCTGAAACGTCAAAACTAAATGGTAAAAACGAATCAAAATGATCACCAACCTCATGACCATTTACAAATACTTTTGCATATCCAGCCACAGCTTCAAAGTGAAGTATAATTCTATTTTCCGACCAATCAGCAGGAACTTCTATTGTTTTCTTTAACCAACCCGATTTAACATCGTTCCAAGATTTAGGATAGCTGGGAAACGACCTAAAATCTCCGCCCTCTCCGTTTGTAAATCCATTGACATTCCATGGCGATGGAACTTTTATTGGTGTTTTATCCCAACCAGAAGTTGGCAACTCTTGATTCTTTATTTCTTCTAAAGTAATATCTTTAGATAATTCAACAGGCATAAACTGCCACTGTCCATTTAAGCATATTTCATCCCTATTGGGTTTTTCAACATGCTTTATCAATCCTTCCTGAGGTGCAAAATCATGGTTATATTTTACGGATTGTCCAGTAATCCACTGAGCCCCTAATAAACATACAACACCTAAAATTAAACTTATTTTTATTTTCATATTTACTTCAAATTTTATTGTTTTTAATTTAATTATCTACACATTTAATTAGAAACCAATCTTTCATATGCTCTAACTGAATACTTACAAATTGGTGTTCTTTTATTTTTATAATAATTATTCATAATTCTTAAGCCAGTTCAATTCTTCTTCTACTTCTTTTTCAACTTTTGACCAATGAAAATAAACGTCATCACGATCCTTTGTATAATGCATTAATGGAACGGGTTTATAAATGGGCTCAGTAATTTTGACCAATTGATGCCAATGCTTATTTGCTTTTTCAAGCCACTTTATAGATTGGATATGAAACTCTTTATTACCCGAATTTAAATAGTGTTGCAAAGCTACAGCTGCTCTAAGCTTATTAGAAAAATACATTCCCAAATTTCCCCATGCTTTAATGTCAGAAACTTCATAAAGCAAGTTATTATTACCGTTAACGGAAATATGCTCCACCTCTTTAAACGCTTTATTACAAAATAAATCTATGGAGTCTGCTAACTGAATTGGTGTTGTTTTTTCTGAATTTTGTACCCTATTTACATTTAAGTATTCTGCTATGCTCATATAACTGGGATCCATAGGCTGTTTGTTACATAATTCAGAAAGGGATAATAAATGAGATCCATTGGCCGTTAAACCTGTAAAACCTTCAGAATATAATGTAAAATCCCAAGTAGCATTCCAAAATGATGCTATGATTAAAGGGACTTGACTAACTTGAGACTGGGCATTAAAGAGTTGTTTTCCCAATCCTGGAAATCTACTATCAAAAGCATCCTCAAAAACGTGATCAGAGGTGTCAGGATTGTAAAGTAAACGTCCCCAGTTTTTGTAAAACATCCATTGACGCTCAAAAGCATATTGATAGGTTGTATTAGGTAAAGCTGTAAAATAATCTTTTGCGGGAATGTAACATTCAGAGCCCACATAATAACCATTTACATACTCGTGGCCATTCAATGCAATATGTTGCCTTATAAAATCAGGTTGCCCCCAACGCAAAATAAAAAAATCTTCATTGCGCATCATCCAAGCCAATTTATAATTTTCAGGTAATGGATTCCAATAAGCGTCTGTTAATTGACCACCGTGTACTTTCGCTAAATGCGGTGTTGAATGTGCATGTGACCAATTAAACTTCAATTCAATATTAATAGGTGCTACTACAGCGGTTAAAGTATCCAGAGTCTGACGTGTCATTTGTTCAACGGTAGCCGAAGTAGAACCTCCACTGTATTTTCCTGCCGACAAAGGTACACGATGAATAAACTTCACTTTGCGTGAAGCCATACGCATGCCTTCAATATAACTATCCAACACCCATTGTTCCCTTTCTTCTGCCAACATACCTCCCATGCCTTCACCTAGGGTAATTCCTAATCCCGTTAGGTTTGGATATTTATCAATCACCGCTTTTACAGATTCACGCGTGTAATCTTTAACTAGTTCTGAAGTATCTCCTTTATCTACAAAATACTGACCATCGATGCTGTATTTTGCTACATCATGTGCTTTTGCAAACTCAGGAGAAACAAAAATATTCCAATTTACAAGATAGGTTTCAATACCTCTTTCTTTGGCCATTCCAAAAAGAGTCTTCCAAAATAGTTCCCACTCTAACATTTCAGCATCATTAAAGCCACATGCTTCGGGGTATTTATCCAATTTAACCATATAATTAAAAGGATGAATATTCCATAGCGTCAACTTGTTAAATCGGTTCTCAGCCATCATATCAAGAAAAGATTCCCAGAACTTAATATCTCGGCAGGTTTCTGTGTGCAATTGCAAAGCTTCTCCTGTACGATATGAATCCCAAGGCAGATTGAATTTTAAAGCACGAAATGGTAATCGTGGTGATTCTTCAATTTCCGTAATCTTAGAATTATCAATAAGCAACTGTTCTTTTAAATAAAGCAAGCCATACATTATACCAACCGCATCCCCTCCTATTACTTGAATGTCCTTTTCTGAAGTCGTTATTTTATAAGATTCAGAAGGCATTAGTGTATCCTTTTGGGTAGAAATCATCCAATTGCCAGCTCTATCTCCTATGTTCAAAAGTTGGCTTACAGCGTATTTCACAGGTTCATCCTGCAAATTATTTTTAACTTGAAAAGATGATGGTCTTGTTGTACATGAAAATTGCACCAATAAAGCAAGTATAAATAGATATGTTTTGTGTTTCATTTTATTTTTTAAATTTTACAAATATCAAGGTTGACCAATCGTTGAGTTCCCAAATACTGGATTAGGGCTACTTCCCATTTTAAGTTTCAAAACACCTCCATTCATAATGTCCTGATGGTGGTGCTAGTCTTTTCATAAACTTTCCCGTTGAATTCAGCACTTTGAATATAGATATTTTGGGCACTGTTGTTTTCTGTTTCTACAGTAAATTTTTTTTCTTCTGGGAGTTGAATGGTGGCACTATCAAATAATGGACTTCCATATATATTCTTATGAAGCAGGAAAAACCGTGTAGAACCCTAGTGATGAAAATACGTACCAAGCTGACATCTGACCTGCATCTTCGTTTCCAATAACACCATTAAGATCATCGTGATAAAAGTCTTTCATTATTTGACGTACTTTTTCTGCGGTTTTCCATTGCTGCCCTGCAAAAGCATAGAGATACGCAATATGATGGCTAGGTTCATTACCATATGCGTACTGACCAATAGTTAAAAAAGGTCCTGAACTTTTACCTGTATTAGAATCATTTCCTGTTTTTGAAACATGGATATCTTTTGCTATTAATAAGCTGGGGAATATACTTATGAAGAAAAACCCAGCACGCATAATATTTTTAATCTTCATTGTTTATGTTGCTTTAATTATTTATTTTAAGAATATACTCATTGTGTTTTTTAAAGTTTTATCTGTATAGCCGTTTTTAACTCTTTTTCAAAGAACTTGTTACTACTCTCCATTCTACTAAATAAAGTGCCCTGATTTGGCACATCAAAATCATCTGTAACTACTTTTACTAAAAAATGATTCCATCCTTTCGTTAATGGAATACTTCTATAGTTTTGCTTCAATCTATAGTCTATTTCCTCTGTGCTTGTGGGCTCAAGAAATTGTCCATTTAAAAACAATTTTCCAGCATCGGATATAATTAATTCTTTGTTTACTTGAGGCATATCTGGTCCTGAATTTAAGAGATCACTCAAATCAATAGGACTAAATACCCAATAACTGAAATAGTTGGCATAAACATCTTGGGGACCAGACTGGTTGTGGTCTTTTAAAAGAAACCTGTCACCATTATTCACGACCATTTTCCATACCTTTTGAGCAGTAACATCTTTTTCTTTTGGCTTTATGGATAACTCATTTATGAAGTCTGTATTCATTCCCGCTTTTATGTTAGCAGCACCAAATCGTCCAATTGAAAGTGCTCTAACTAGCGTATTTCCATCAAAGGCTTCAAATGATAATTTTTCGCTTTGGCTTAAATCAAGACCTAGATTTGCAAACAACTGTTGATACAATTTTACATGGTAATCGCTAATTTTTTCAAGCTCAATGGTTGAAGCAAAATACCTACCATTGCCTGATTCATATTCAACAAAAACTGGTGCCTTTTTATTTTCAAGTTCTGATCGGTAGATACTGATCGTCTTTGAATATTCACCGCCTTTTAACCACCTACGCCAGTCTGTATTATTCCTATACAATAGTGAATTCCCATTTTCGGCAAAGCTTCCTCCAAGTGAATAGTTGCTTATCACTTTATTTATTGGATTTTCGGCGAAATAAATATCTTTCAAAGAAATAGATGCCGTGCGGTTATCCTCAACATTAGTCAATAGAGACGATGCTTCGTCAGGAATACAATTAATGGATACAGGTAAAATACTATTGGCCAAAGATGTTTTTTGATCCGTCATACCCACCAACAATACTGTTCCTGCATTTCGAACCACACCTTCTGCCTCTTTCTTTATGGCATTGACTTCCTTTGAGTCAATTGTAGCCATGTCAATTATGACGAAATCAGCCTTTTTTAGACCCTTGACAAAGGGTACTCCTATTGATTTTAAATTATTATAATGAAGACCTTCTCTATTTCCGAAGAATAAAACCTTATCAAATTTCTTTTCAATGAGTACCGCCTTTTCTTCGGTAGCAGGTAAATCAAAATCATCCCATTCACAAGCTTGTGGCTGATCAGGGTGATTGGCGGCCTGCATCGCTAAAAAAAGTGGGTACGGATTGTAAAGCGGCAAACTCAGATCATAACCAGGATTAATTGTCAGCGAAAAAGGAGCTATTCGTTCAGATTGCATGCCTGGTTTACCCTCAACATAAGCATCAAAGAAAACACCATCTGTTAACTTCAATTCCTTTTGGGTAACATCTTTTAAACCAACAGATATGGGTTTTAAACCATGCCAAACCAAGTTCCAGGCATTACTAATGTCTGCATCTAGGGCACGGAGGTTCTTAATTAACTTATAATCTTCTATAGCAAGAGCATCCATCCGATCATTTAAACTTCGATAAGCCCTATCTCCTATGTATTTTTCATAATAGCCTGGTTTTCCATAGTATGAACTACCACCTTCTGTTACGCCCCATAACTTATCTTCGGGAACCTTTTCCATCAAATGTTCGCCAGTATGGATTGTATATACATTCTGCCTGCCATCAAGATCCTTGTCCCCATCACTCTGCACCCACGCTCTTGTAGGGTCTAAAGAACGTGCTATTTTAGTAAGACCAAATATTTTATCATAAACCTCCTGTTGAAAATCAAGGTCATCTTTTGCCTGCCAAATTAATACAGCACGAACTTCGTTCGCTACACTCCAACCTATAATGGATGGATGATTCCTGTCACGTAACACGAGATCTTCTATGTGCTTTTGGTTTCTTTCCCAAAATTCGGGCGAATCATAGTTGAAATTAACATGGCTGCCAAATATACCTGTCTCATCCATGATGAGCATTCCCATTTCATCAGCCATATCGTAAAAATAATCTGGATATGGCATGGCGTGAGGTCTCACAAAATTAATGTGTGCGGACTTTGAAATCGTGTACCACCCCCAAGCATAACGGCGGGTCATGCATGGTGTTCCAGTAAAGTGCCAGCCCTCATACCTGAGTTCAACACGCTTGCCATTTAATAAAAAGTCACCATCTTTAATTTTAACAGCTCTCCAGCCAAAACGCTGATAATATTTGTCTACAATCTCCTTTTTAGTCGAAATTTGAGCAATGCCTGTATACAGATTTGGCGCACCACGAGTCCATAACTCCCATTTTTTTAGGCTTCCTTTTACCTCAACTTTTAAAGAAACGGTTGTTTTTTGACCTGCCTCCAAAACAATGGAAGATGACGATAATCGCAATTCCTCCTCACCAAGTTCCCAAGAAATTTCAGGAGCTTTTAGCACATTTTGTTCTGAAAGATCTGTTTTATTGATCCACTCATATATTGGAATCTGCAGGTCAACTTTTTGCTTTTTGTTTGTATTGTTTTCCAATACGACATCTGCGACCAATAAATCGGCATCGAGCTGTGGTTGAAAAAACACATCTGAAATATGAATTTGAGATTTAGCCAAGAGGAATACATCCTGCCAAACGCCGATGGCATTCTCTAACCAAAAACTTCCTGTGGGATAGGTATAACTCCCATATTCTCCTTTTTCGGAATATAATTTCGGATCGCGTATGCCGAGCAGGATTTCGTTTTCCTTACCCCATTCAATGGCTGAAGTAATGTTGTATTCTCCTGGTAAAGCATTGTCAAAATGAAGCGTGATGTCTTTTTTATTTACCACAATACGGCAATCACCGGCTACTGCTTTCAAATGAATAAACACTTCCTTACCCTTCCATGACTGAGGCACCATAACTTTTTTTTGCAACCACCCCATGCGTACATGATTCCAGCTTTCGGGATAACTTGGAAACGAACGACTATCCATTCCTGAACCACTATTATCATGCAAAACAGAATTTACGTTCCATGGAGAAGGAATCTTAATCGGGACTATTTCCCACTTATCAGGTTTAGGCAGCGTTAAATCAGGAGGATTTCCTTTTCCAGAAACCCAGGTTGATGGCATTTCAACGGGTTGAAATTGCCAATATCCATTGATGCAAACTTCTTCTCTAAAAGGTTTTTCCTGTGGTTTTACAAAACCTTCTGCCGGCGCAAATTCACGATTGAACTTAACACCCTGAGCCGGTGAAATATTTAAAGTGAATACTGTAAAAAGAAAAACTAATAGTATTTGTTGCTGTATTTTCATCTTGATTTTATACTTTTTTTAATATTCTAGAACTCAAATAACTAAAAGTTTTAAATTATACGATGCCATTTATCAAACCTGTCCTACTTAATACTAAAAGAACTTCAATTGATAAGCAAGCATTCTTCATTTCAACCCTATATAGATATTGGATACGTCTATAACATTTTAAACTACTTTAGAACTATTTGAAGCTTGCTAAATATGTCTGCTATTTATCTGTATGAGTTTTAGTAATTTCAATAGTTTTTATTTTATAGTGATTTATTTTCAATCATTTTGAACCGGTTTTTTTATTGGCAAAACTTGTTTCTCTTTTAGCCTTTTTGCAGCTTCCCCTGTTAGCCATAAATAGTGATCTGAAGAAATATCATCTTCCAGTGGAACAAACGTACTTTCTCCTACTGGCACTTTTTTGGCTAGCTTAAAAATGGCTGTTGCTTCGTCAATTTCATCAAACATGGCCACGTAAATCATATCAGCTCCTTCTGATGCTGCTCCGCGAAGTTGTTTCCAAAAAAACTCTCCATGATTTCTATCAATTGAACTATTGCTTTCAGGATTCATATTCTTCCAACTGAAACCTGGGAATGCTACTGGCATATATTTTAGGTTATGAGCGTCGCACCAAGCCTTATCTTTACCTATTAAAGACTTAAATCCATCATATGCATTTTCATTAAACCGTCCTACAAACCAAGGATGAATTACGTCTGCCATTTGTATAACTTCAAGAAAATTCTCATCTTTAATACAATCGTTTCCTTGTTCTCTCCAATAGGTTGGCACACCAAGTAAAACCGAACAACTACCACCTTTTTCTGACTTTAAAAACTGGATAATCTTCTTTATATCATCCAGATTATATTTCCGATTGTCATTAAATCCAACGCCCCAAATTGCCACTAAGGGTTTCCCGTTATTAAAAAGATAATTTGAATATTTTGAACGTTTATCGTAACCGTGTTCATCCTTAAGCTTTTTCCAATCTTCAATAATAACATCTACATCTTGAGAACCCATCCCCGACAAATCATACATAACAGCAATAGTGCGGTCGTAATCTAATGCAGCTTTACTCGCCGATTTGAGTACTTTGTTGAAATGGTTTCTACCAGATTCGTTTTTTATTTCACCCACAAAACGTTGCATGAACACACCGTCAACACCATAATCCTTCATCCATTTAAAATGAAGTCGCACCGTGCTTTCGTCATTGGAACTAAAAATGTTGGCATTGGAACCATCAGCATACTGAAAAGCAGTTTGGTACTGTTTTTCATATTCTGTCATATCGGGCCACATATCAATGGTACAAGAACCAGGTTCAAATCGTCCTCTTTTTCGCAGGTGGTACCAACCGCGGTCTGCGCCATCTAAAGGCGTATTAAACCATCCCTGATAACCCGCCATAATCAAACCCGGGGACATGTTGTGCTTTTTAAAAGATTCAGGCTCTTTTTTGCTCTCGCTTACTTTTGACTTATTTGATAAGCACCCTAAAACTGAAAGTACCAAGGCAAGTGCAACTATTTTAAACAGAAATAACGATTTTGTTTTCATGATTTTATTTTTATTTAATTATTTAATTCTTGTTTTTAACCTACTATAGACTTGAAATTATTTTTTCTTTAAGACTAAAGTCATATTCAACTTTAATGTTTTTGTATTGATGACGCATTGAAGTATCACCTTGTACAATAAATCCAATTCGAGGAGAATATCCCCATTGCGCAACAAAACTCGCATCTATTTTATTTTCATCATTCACTTTTAATGGCATCCAATCCTTACCATTTTCCGACCAAAAAAATTGTAAAAAACGACCTGAAATAGAACTATATTTAAGATGAATCGTTTTAGTATCCTTTATCGATTTTTGAAATAGAATCTCTTTTATTCCATTTTCAACTTTATATAATTGAATTTCAGAATCGCTAGCTGCAAGTGCTATATGGTATTGACGATTACTGTACACCCCTATTCCACTAAGCCCTGAACCTGAAATTAGTTCTACTTCAAAACTATAGTCTCCTTTTTGTGGCCTAATTCCCAAAAAGCTGCTACTTGAATCTTGTGCCGTGATATTGAGGTTACCGTTTTCAACATGCCATTTTGGACTTGGGTAATTTAAATCCCATTCCCAAATAACCTGTTCTTTCTGGTTTGAAAAGTCTTGTTTAAAAACTGAATCGTGATGTTGTACTGTATTTGGAAAAGGCGTTTTCGCTTCTACTGAAGGCGTATCACCATTTTTAAAATAGGGCCAATTGGTGTCTTCATTCCAAACGAGTTCGTCCAATAGTCCTTGACGTCCCACGTATTCAAAATCTTTTGAATTATAGGCATGGTATAAGTAGTAATAGCTATTATCGTTAGTTTCTACTAAAGTCCCATGACCTGTACAGACCCATTCTGTTCCTCCTTTCAAAATAGGATCTGGATACTGTTCCCATCCTGATTTTAGATATTTTGATCTTGCAATTTTTACACGATAATCACATTTATTATCGCAGCATCCACCAATGGAATACATTAAATAATAAAATCCATTTCGTTTGAAAAGGCATTGTCCTTCATCTCCAGCGCCAATCCATCCTTCAGAATAATCTGTAAGTGTAAAATGATTGCCCACTAATTTTAATCCATCGGCGCTTAATTCTGAAGCCAATATTTCAACATCTCTTCCGTCTGTTAATCCATAGGCCTTCCAAGTGATGTATAACTTATCATCTTCATCTTTAAATACAAACCCATCAATAGCTTCTTCACCCCATTCTATAATGATGCCATGATCTGTAAACCCTTTATATATATCTTTCGTGCTAGCAACTCCAATGCACGCCACTTTGGTGTCTTTTCGCTTTGTTGTGTAATACACAAAAAAAGTATCATCATTATAGAATAGTTCAGGTGCCCAAAAATCATCTGATGACCAACTGGGTGGTTCACTAAAAACGGTTCCTATTTGTTTCCAATTTATCAAATCAAAAGATTCGTAAATTGGATAATTAGGAGCAAAATCGAAACTGGTTCCTGTTGCATAATAGGTTTTGCCAACTCGAATAATCGATGGATCAGGGATTTCACCTGCAATAACTGGATTTGAATACGTGTGCTTTGTTTCCTTTTGATTATGACATGAGCATAATAGCACTATACTGAGTATAAGCACTATTGATTCTTTCATATTCTTTAAATAAATCTTCCGCACGTTATTGTTTATTTGAAATTTACATTCCGTTCTAGATATTTTACACCGCCAAGTTCAATCATTTTAGGGCATGAACTTGAAGTTCCTATATTGATTTTACTTGCTCTTTTTGGAAACACAGTTTTACCTTCATTACTGTTAGGGTGAAATAATTCTGGCATTTTAAATCTATTGCTTTATGATTCGTTTAACTATACTTTGTCCTTCTAGCTGAACCTTCAAGAAATAAATTCCAGTACCTAAAGACTGTGTGTTAACTTCTATGTTTTGATTACCAGGAAATAATTGACCTTTCATTGACAAACCTGTAACCTCTTGACCTAATGTGTTTATAACTTGAATACTGTACGTAGATTGTGAGTTTAAAGCAAATAGTAAATTAACATTGTTCTTGGTAGGGTTAGGATAAATTTTTAAAGCCAGCAATTCTTGATTATCTTTTGTAGATAAAGTTCCAGAAGATAGTTGAATGGCATCTATTCTTGTGGTTACATTGCTTCTTTTAAATTGGAAAAACCTAAACCAATTAATTGCGTTCAAATCTGGATTACCAATCTTATTTGCATCTTCAACACGTAACTGAATAAAATTCCAACCTGATACCAAGCCAGTTAATGTCCAATTATACTCATCAACATCAGCACGTCCAGCACTTCCAATTTCAACTTCGTTAGTTGCCCGAACTAAAGATGAATCTGAAATATAATACCAAAAAGACAAGACCGTATTTGTCTCATCACCATTAGATTGATAAGGCGTAGTAAATTGTTTTCTAAATTCCTCTGTATTAATCCCATTATACTCCAAACAACCTAAACCCTCTTGTTCATCGTTTGTATTTAGCAACAATGTTGATGAACTAGACCAATCAGCTAAGGCATCACAATCATCTAAATAATCGCCAGCGATCTGATAGTCGGCAGTTATTTCTGAATCTTCATCAAATAAAAATACAGTTGTGGAAGACTTATAAGGGTCTAAAATGAGTGCATTACCCGAATTCAATTCCCATCCATTAAACTTAAAACCATCAGGTGGCGTATTTAGTGTTACATTCAACTCTGAATCTTCTAAATATTGTCCGCTTCCTGAACCGTTATTAACGGTAAAACTGAGTTTTGGACTTGTTGCCCCAAAATCTAAAATTTGAATTTCATCAATTCTGGTTCTCACAGTTCCAGATTTATCATTGTATAATCGAAACCAATTTATAGCTGTTAAATCTGGATTACCGGACTTAGCAGCATCTCTTAATTTAAGTGAAATAAGATTCCACCCTGTTTTTAAACCTGTGATTGTCCAAAAATACTCATCAACGTCATTAGTGCCTCCACTTCCTAATTCCACTTGATTGGATGATCCCATCCTAGACGCATTAGTCGTAAAATACCAAAATTGTAATACCGCATCGTTTTCGTTAATAGTTGAACTATATGCGGTCGAAAAAACTTTTCTAAACTCTACATCAGTAGAACCTGAAAATTGTATACTACTGTTACCTTCTTTCTTTTCAGTATTATTTAAAGTTAAAGTTGTAGAAGAATTCCAATCTGTTAAGGCATCACAATCGTCTAACATATAAGATGTGTTACCAACACTAATCAATCTATCTTCAGTCTTTTCTCCAAAAAAACCAGTACCTTCCTGTATCATTTTCCATTTAAAGTGATATATATTCATATTTGCTGGTGCAATAACATTAAATATGAATGTTTTACTTTGACCCGGAGCAATGGATTCAGCATCTTCTAGTTCTACTCTATTTAAACCCCATGTTGTATTGTCAATAGGAAGTATACTTCCTAATTTATAGCCATCAACTTTTGTCCATGTCGTAGTACCAGTATTTTCCATAGTCACTGATACTGGAATCGTTGCACCTGGAGTCATTGAACTTGGAATATCTACGGATATAAATCTAGAAGTATTAGGATATGGGCTGATAGGAATTTGATCAGTTAAAGGAATTTCACTTCTTAACATTTTTGAAGCTTCACCAGTCAGTCTCAAATACCAATCACTTGGCAGTTCTAAACCATCAGCATCTAAAGTTAGAAAATCTCCTATTACTGGAGTCTGACTACTATTTTCGGTTGTTTTAAATATGGCAGTTCCCTCATCGACCTCATCAAACATAGCAACGTAAACCATATTACATCCTGCATCAATAGCATTGTACATTTGATGCCATAAAAATTCGCCTCTATTTCTAGGGATTGAATTTAGTGCATTTCCTTCTCCTTTTAAATTTTTCCATGAGAATCCTGGGAAAACGACAGGTATATATTGCATATCTCTACTTGCTGTTTCATCTAAATCAGTTTGAAAATATGTGTTTCTATAGGTATCGGCGCTATTGTTATCTCTATATCTACCGACGGCCCAAGGGCTAATAAATTCAAAGGCATCATAAACTTGTTGCCAACTAGCATTATCTGTTCTCCAACCATTACTTACACCTGCTTTAAGGGTTACTCTATACTTTTCTGGAGCATCAACAGTTAGCCAAGTTACTAATTCTAACCATTGAGCTGCAGTGAGCTCATTTCCACTATTACCTACATGCACTCCCCATAGTGACAAAACTGGCAGCCCATCGTGATGCAAATAACTTGGGCTTTCTGTTATTTTTATATCATCCACAAGATGTATCCAATCGTTTTTAATATTTTCAACAAACGTAGCTGGGTTTGCACCTGATGTATCATACATATTAGCAAATACACGCCCATGATTTTCTGAGCCTTGCCTAACATTATCCAAGACTTTATCCCTTTGTTCTCTTCTATCAAGAGCTGAAGTTATAAAACGTTGCACAAATACCCCATCTATACCATAATCCTTCATCCATTTTACATGCCTATCTACCGTTTTTGTAGTGTAAGAACTAAAAAGACCTGCATTGCTGCCATCCCTGTATATAAAATCGGTTGCAAAAAGTTCATCTGCATCATATTCGCTTAAGTCTGGCCACATATCAAAAGTAATATTATCTGGAGCTGGAGTTTGTCCACGCGACCAATGTATCCAACCATTCCCACTACCATCGTTAGCTGTACCAAACCAGCCTTGATAACCAGCCATTATTTTATTATTCAATGTTGTAGCATCTACTACTTGGGCTTGAGATTCGATACCCAAAAAGCACATTAAGACTACTAATAAAATTCTTTTCATAATTTTTCTTTTTTTGTTATTGAACTACAAATTGTCTTGTAATTACCGTTTCATTAATTTTTACTTTTAAAAAATAAGATCCAGAGTGTAAGTGATTTGCTCTAAGTGAAAGATTGTAATTTCCAGGAGTGAAAATTTCATAACTACTATCTTCAGATACAGTTTGCCCTAAAATATTTAAAACTTCCATACTGATGCGTGAAGTTAGATTTATAGATAAGCTTATACTGAGGTTCTCTTTTGTAGGAACGGGGTACAACTTAATTTTAGTTTTTTTTTCAATATTCTTTACTAAAAGGGCATTCTCCCCCAGTAATTGAATACCGTCTATACGTGTAGTAACAGTTCCACTTTTGAATCTATAAAGTCTAAACCAATTAATCGCATTCAAATTAGGTGCCCCAATTCTATCAGCTGCAGTAACTGGTAAATGTATAAAATTCCAACCTGCTTTAAGATTGCTTAAAGACCAATTATATTCATCGCTATCCGGACCTCCTGAGCTACTAATTTCCACTTGATTTTCAGTGTTAAACTTGGAAGGGTCTGATACGTAATACCAAAATTGTAATATGGTTTCAGAACGCGTTCCCATGGCATCATATGGCGTTGGAAAAATTTTTGAATATTCATCAGTAGTTAAACCATTAAACTCTAAAGCTGCAACACCTTGTAAGTTATCATTTGTATTTAGTTCCAAGCTTCCAGGGTTCCAATCTGTTTTTGCATCGCAATCATCTAGATACTTGTTTGATGACAGTACAACAACTGTTTCTTTAGGGCTTAATGCCCCAAACCATCCGACATTCTCTTGAATCATACGCCATTGGAAATTATAAACGCCTGGTGTTACAGGACCAGTAATATTAAATGTAAAGGTCTTTTTTTCATTAGGAGCAATGGCTTCACCTGCGTCCAACTCTATACGGATTAAACCGAGCTCGTCATTATCATCTATACTTCCCAACTTATACAGCTCATCCTTTGTCCAAGTTGTAATACCTATATTTTTAATGGTAATACTAACAGTTACTTCCTCTGATTTATCCAATATTTTTGGAATATTATTTTGACTAACAAATTCTGCCTTGTTTGGTGAATTTGGATCTTCTTCTTCAAGACCTTTTAATAAATAAATCTCTGAGCCTATACCTTCTCTAACAGTATAAAGGTCTAATCCGTTTACATCATAAGCTATGGCTTCTTCTCCAGCCCTACCTATGGGCATAACGATAGTTTTATAAGGTTGATTGAAAGCCTGTTCCCAAGTTTCGCCATCTTCTCTTGTAAATTCGTATGCTAAATCTTTATAGGTTAAAACTACTGCTCTATGTCCATCGTTAGAAATATCCATGGCAGTTGTATCATCACTCGATAATGATGCAATGCGAACAGCTGTTTTAGTTTCTGATCCGGACTCAACTGAAAGCGGTAATTCGTAAACATAACGAACTTCATTGTCATGAGATTTACTGAATAAAATAATCTTTCCTAGACTAACATCTACCCCTATAGATTCACAGTTTTGACTCCCATTATCATATTGATAAGTTATTGTTCTAAGTATGGGATAAGAACTTGCATTACTTCCATTTGGGTTGTAAGTAGGTTCTTCGATTATATATAATCGATACGTATCTCTAGACCTACCGTTATCGCCAAAATCACCAATAATGAGATAAGATTTATCATCAACAACAAAAGAAGCCATATCTTCCCAATCCGCTGATGTAGCTCCACTAACCTGCCCTAAAGTCAACAAAGCACCCGATTTATTTATAAGGTATAAATTTGGTCCATCTCCAGAATCGTTATGAACCCAAAAGGCATCATCTGTTTTGTATGAAAACGCCATACCACTCGCCTCATTAATTCTTTTGCTTTGGATTCTTCCAACTTCTTCTGGAGCGTCATAGTTAACCTTTGATACTTGCGATTCCACTATTGAAGTAAATGCAAAAAAGCATAAAAAACATATGTATCTAAATACATTAATCATAAAGTTAAAATCTTAGGTTTAGTTTAACGAATTAGTAAATAACGCTAATCATCTTAAAACTAACTTAACGATTGATTAATGATTGATTAATTTATAATAAATACGAATATTCGAGTTCAATGTTAAGAAAATAAAAAACGCTAGAGATATTAAAAAACAAAGTATCTATTTATTAATCATACTATATATTTTGACTAAAATTACTTTTATCAAAAATTAACAAACAAATTATTTTATCCTTTATTAGTTAAGTTTAATCGATAATTCAATTGGAGGTGAACTACCCAACTCAATATTTCTTTTTGAAGGTGACGAAGTTCCTATATATATTTTATAATCTCCTTTTAGTAAGACTTTTTTACCATCATTATCAATTTGCTCTAAAAGCTGTTTTGTAATATTAAAAGTCACTATTTGGGATTCATTTGGTGTAATAGCTACGTTCTGAATACTTTTCAACGCATATAAAGGCGTCTTAAAATCGGCTCCAACTTTAGTAACATATAGCTGAACAGATTCATTTTGATTTTGCCCGCCATTATTACGAATTTCAACTTGTATTTCCAGACTTTCGTTAGCTTTCATTTTAAGCTTAGAAGACCCAATCAATTTATAATCCATGTCATTATAGGACAATCCAAACCCAAAAGGATATAACGGTTTCTCTTTAAAGTAACGATAGGTTTTACCACTTTCCCATATGCTATAATCTTCAAAATCACCTAACTGATGGGTGGAATTGTAAATGGTTATAGGAAGTTTTCCTGATGGCGAATAATCCCCAAATAGAACATCAGCTACGGCATTGCCACCTTGTTCACCTGGATACCATGCCCACACCACAGCATCTGCCAACTCATGTATTTCAGGCATAGCTACCGCACTACCTGAACAGACCACTACAATAAGTGGTTTATCACCAATCTTCTTTTTAATTTGTTTTAAATATTCAGTCTGGCTAGCAGGTAATTCAATTTCTTTACGATCACCACCTGTTTTAGAAAAAGGCGTATCTCCATTTTCACCTTCAAACAGCGGATTCAGTCCAATTACTGCTATGGTTAAATCAGCATTTGTGGCGTTCCATATTTGTCCCGTTTTCATGGTTTCAACATCCTGCTCTACCAAAAACCCCTGATTATACTGAACGATAGTGGTGCTAGATACTGCACCGGCAATACCTTCCAAAACCGTCACCATATTTTTACTTACGCCATAATAATTTCCTAACAACACATTTACATCGGCAGCATTATTACCAGTTACATAAATTTGCCCACCATCTTTTTTTAGAGGAAGGATATTGTTCTTATTTTTCAATAATACCATTGATTTGAGCGCCGTTTCTCGTGCCAAAGCAATATGCTCTGGACAATTCACTTTTTCTTTCGAAATGGAAGCGTAAGGGTTAACTGTTTTGTCATCAAACATGCCTAATCGAAAACGAATTTCCAGCTGTTTTCTCAACGCGTCATCAACCTCCTTTTCGGTTACTAATTGCTTTTCAATAGCATCTTTTAAATGTGAATACATACCACCACAATTGACATTGACTCCAGATTTGACAGCCAAGGCAGCTGACTCTTCAATGGTTTTTGTGGTATGATGGGTTGCATGAAGATTCGTTATCGCCCCACAGTCAGAGACCACATAGCCATCAAAACCCATATCTTCCCTTAAAAGGGATGTTAGAATATTTGAGCTTCCACAGCACGATTCGAAATTGTATTTATTATAAGCGCACATCACGCCTGCTACATCTGCATCAATTAAAGTCTGAAATGCGGGCAGATACGTTTCATATAAGTCCTTTTTATCGGTGTTAGCATCAAAAGTAAAACGTTGTTCTTCAGGTCCATTATGAACAAGAAAGTGTTTGGCACAAGCGGCAATTTTAAGATATTCTTTATGATTGCCCTGTAAACCTTTAACAAAGGATGCTCCCAATAAACCAGACAAATAAGGGTCTTCGCCATAGGTTTCGTGCCCACGGCCCCATCGCGGATCTCTAAATATATTCACGTTGGGCGACCAATACGTTAATCCCATATACCATTTATGAATTCCTTTGGCGTTTGCTTCGTTATAAATTGCTCGCCCTTCATCAGAAATAGCCGTTGCTACCTTTTGGATAAGGTCTGAATTAAAGGTTGCAGCCATCCCTATAGCTTGAGGGAAAACCGTTGCAGGAGTTGAACGCGCTACACCGTGTAAACCTTCATTCCACCAATTGTAAGCCGGTATTCCAAGGCGATCAATAGCGGCGGCATGGTTTTCCATTAAAGATACTTTCTCTTCAAGACTAAGTTCATTAATAAGTAATTCTACTCGTTTGTTGAGAGGTAGCGCCGTATCTTTAAATGACTGAGCGGTAACAGCTGTGACCAAAAGTAATTGGAGCACAATAAATGAATATAGATTTTTAATCATCAGAGTTATAGTTATCTATGTTTCTTTTAGAATGTTGTATTTTAATGAGAAGTATTAGAATAATTCCAATACTTCTCATTTTACTTACTTTATAAAAAGACTTCAAGCCTGATTATAGTTGCTTGTTTATTTTTTAATAATTTTTTTTGTAAACACGTTACCATCAATGTTTAATCTAGCAAAATAGATTCCTGAATTAAGATCGTTTAATGGAATCTCTAGCGTATGTTGACCCGTATGTAATGTCTCATTATTAATATTTCTAGAAACAACTTGTCCCATAATATTAACTAAAGTTAGATTCACTTTTGATGGTTGAGTTAATCTGAAAGCTATATTAACTTCCGTGTTTGCAGGATTTGGGTAAAGACTAAAAGCTGTATTCGCATCAAAATCAGAAATTGATAAATTATTATCTCCCAATAGTTGAATGGCATCAATGCGTGTTGTTACACTACCCGATTTAAACCTATAAAGCCTAAACCAGTTTATGGCACTCAAATCAGGGTTGCCAATTTTACCTGCATTACTAGTATTTAACTGAATAAAATTCCATCCATTATTTAAATCATTTAAAGACCAATTATACTCATTACTATCCGGTCTTCCTGAACTCCCTATCTCTACTTGATTTTCATTACCTAATTGAGAAACATCCGAAACATAATACCAAAATTGCAGCACGGTTCCAGATTCTGTGCCGTTTGCATTATAGGGCGCAGCAAATACTTTTGAATACTCATCAGTATTAGCTCCTAAAAATTCAAGACAACCTACACCTTGAATTTTGTCTGTAGTATTAAGAGTTAAAGATATAGGATTCCAATCTGTTTGAGAATCACAATCATCTAAATAATCACCGCCTCCGCCAACTATTATCAATGCATTTGTAGTATCTTGACCAAACCATTCAACACCATCTTGAAGCATCCGCCACTGGAAATTATAATAGCCTGCAATTCCAGGAGCTGTAATTTCAAATTCAAACGTTTTTTCTTCGCCAGATAATATGTTATCACTATCACTAAGGGGTACTCTATTTAAGCCCCAAGTATTATTGTCTTGTGGATTCTGGCTTCCTAAAAAATATCCATTTGCTTTAGTCCATGTAGATGTTCCAATGTTTTTAAAGGTTACACTCACGGTTACTTTTTCATCAAGCTCCAATGTAAAAGGTACATTTTGTTGCGATACATATTCAGAACCGTTCCCCTCAGCTGTTATGGGTGCGATAGGAATAACACTTGTTAATGGAATTGAACCATCAAGCATTTGCTGGGTTTGATCTGCCAATTGCAAATACCAATCGCTTGGTAGACTCGTACCATCAATGTCCAGTGGAACAAGTATATCCTGTCCTTCGACTGGAAGTTGGGATTTTGTTTCGGCTAATTTAAACATGGCAGTAGCCTCATCAACCTCATCAAACATGGCAACATAAATATATTTGGCCCCTGCCTCAATGGCATTAAAAGCTTGTCTCCAATAAAAGTTCCCTTCATTACGAGGTATTTCATTTAACGGACCATTATGTAAGTTTATCCAAGAAAACCCTGGCCAAATCACGGGCATATAATCTACACCATTGGCATTACAAGTGGCTAAATCTGGAACTATAAAATTATTTTTCCAATTATCAGCCCCATTTTCACTGTTATATCGACCAACTGTCCATGGGCTAATCATATCTAATGAATTGTAAACATCTCTCCATCCCGCACCAGTTTCAGAAGAACCACTCAAGGTACGCCATCCATCTGGTACACCTCCCATTACATAAGCTCGATATTTTGGATCCGCAGTATTATGAAAATAATCAATAATAGCTTCAAACGTTGCAGTTGTTAATCCTCTATTTTTAAAACCAATACCCCAAATAGCGACCACTGGACGGTCATCTTCTTTAACATACCCCGGTGCATTTAAAATATCATAGGTATCAACAAGATATTCCCAATCTGTTATCAATTTATTATAAAGGCCACTGTCTCCAACCCCAGAAAGATCATACATCACTGAAAAATGGCGATCATATTCAGCGGCCGAAGCCATGACATTTTGTAGTACATTATTTCTTGCACTAAAAAAACGTGGGTCTTGAATTTCACCTAAAAAACGTTGTAAATGAACGCCGTAAACATTATAGTCTCGCATCCACTCAAAATGTTTCCTAGTTGTACTCAAGTCATGTGATGAAAATAATTGTGCATTAGACCCATCAGAATAAGACATGTTAGTATCATACTTTTCACTATATTCAGACATATCAGGCCACATATCAATAGAAAATCTATCTGCAGATGGTGTGGTAGTACTTTTAAACCAATGGCGCCATTCATTTGGACTTGAACCATCTCCTTTAGCCAAAAACCAACCCTGATAGCCCATCATTAGCTTACCTGTCATTTCATCTTGAGCCCAATTGGTATTTGGATACATCATTACAACCATCAAAATAATTACTGATTTAATCATTTTATTTTTCATATCATTTTTTTAAGTGTTTACAAAAGGCTATGCCTAAGCAAACGGAATTATTTATATTAACTATTTAATTAAAAGTTCAACGTAAATTGGCTTATCGTCAGAGGGTTAAATACCATTGACGTTATAACCCACTTCTTTATGTTTTACTAGATTCACACTCGCTTTGTAGAGCATCAAATCAATCTCATTTTTATTAGCAAAATTTGTATCCTGAAATGAATCTGATCTTTCCATATTACTATTATCAACAAATACTTTATGCTGTTCAATTATTTGTGTTCTATTGTGCGCACACAAAGCATTAGTTGTTACAAAAGACCAAGCGGTAATGGTCAAAAATTTAAATAGGATATTTGTCAATATGTTTATTCTAATGTTATACATGCCTTAATTACTTGGTAATTTTGAATTTTCGCCCCACTCTTTATTAGGTAATTCTCCTAAAACGAGTTTTAGAACAGCACCTTCCATAATTTGCTTGTGCGATATAAACGGACTTGTAATTTCGTTATCATTTATAAAAGCTTTTTGTATATATTTTTTAGTTTTGCTTGCCCCTTTTGCTAAAACAGTAAAGTTTTTTCCATTCTCAAGTTTGATAGTCACTTTTTCAAACAGTGGGCTGGTAATATCGTAAAACGGAAGACCTGGTGTTGTTGGATAAATACCCATAGCTGTAAATACTACAAAAGCAGTCATTCCACCCCCATCTTCATCTCCTGGGATTCCGAAGATGTTATCCTTAAACCATACGTCTAATAGAAATCTGGTTCTCTTTTGGGTTTTCCAAGGCGCTCCAAAATAATTATATAAATAAGGTATATGAAACGAAGGTTCGTTACCCATTGAAAATTGGCCTACCATTCCCGTTGAATTGGAACCATCAAGGTAAAATTCATTTTTTCGCATGCCTAATGGCTCTCTAAATAATTGATCTAACCGTGCTTCTGCCTTTTGTTTTCCTCCTAATAAATCTGTTAAACCGGCTATATCCTGTTGTACATCCCAAGCATAAGTCCACCCGTTGTTTTCATCATAATAATCTCTATAACCCCTACCTCCAGCAGATTTTGGATCGATGTCTATCCAATTACCGTTTTCATCTTTGGGCATAAATAATCTTTCTTTTTCATGCCATAGGTTTTTATAATTATTCCCTTTTGATGAGAATAATTGAGCATCCTTATATTTGCCTAAGTCATTTGCTAATTCTCCAAGGACCCAAAAATCATAACTAATACCTAGAGTTACAGCAACGGCTTGTCGTTTTTCAAAACCATCCATATTATCTATGGTTTCTTTTTCTCCTGGTTGAAGTGCAGGAAAATAGCCATTTTGGTGGAAAAAATCATCAATTTCTTCTTTTGGGTAGCCTTGTCGCCATGGTATAAAAGTGCCTTCAGTCAAGTTCTTTTTAATCCCTTCGTAAGCTTGTTGTATATCGTAACCTCTTAGTCCCTTTCTATACGCATCTAAAAACAAGGCGCTTGAATGATATGAATTCATACACATATGATTACCATTGATTACCGGAAATGTTGGCATCCATCCACTTTCTTCATACATTTTCACATAGGAGTCAAGCATTTCATTCTCCATTGTAGGTGTTAGAATTGTTCTTAATGGATGTTGTGCTCTATAAGTATCCCATACCCAATCATCGACGTAGAATGGTTTGTCAGACTCATGTACTTTTCCATCATAGCCACTAAAATAATGTCCAGATTCGTTGATATCAACCATGCGCTCATATGTGCGGTATAGCGATGTATAAAAAGATCGTTTTTGAGCTTCTGTACCTCCTTCAACCTGAATTTGATTGACTACATTTTCCCAAGATTTTTTCGACGAGTCTTTAAGATCTGAGAACTTGGTATTGTCCAATTCATCTTTAAAACTTTTCTTAGCTTTTTCAGAACTTATATAAGAGATAGCATATTTTAAATGCACTTCGGAAAAATTCACTTTAGGAAGCAGTATTTCCATTTTACCGTTAACTATATTAACTTTTGCATTGTTAATTATCTTATCATTAGCATCCGTTAAAACAGCATATGCATACACCTTCATTACACGAGTTACGGGATTTGTACCCCTAGTAGTTTCCTTTATTGTTTCTGTTAAAGAGAAAGAACCATCAGCATTTACTACTGACTCCATTCCATCTGATCCATTAATGATCAAGTTTTTAGTTTTGTTCTCAGGAAATTCAATTTTATAGATAGCCGTTTTTTTACCAGGGGTAAAACTGACCCTTATATTATCTTCAATTAAGTATGTGCTATAAAGCCATGGGTGAAAGATTTCTAAATCATGATCTATAATCATATTATTATTCCATGTATCGGAATTTACTGTACCAACTTCAACTTTTACCCTAAAAACGCCAGGTCTTCTATGGCTTAGAACCTGAAGTGGAAAAGCCTTAATTTCATCAGAAATATAATCTTGCTTAATAGGGAACATGCGTAACATCTGGTTGGGTTGGTGCATGGTGGGATATGTTGGTACCAAAAAACGAGAAACATTACCTATGGTTGGATCTATATATTTGGTATTATCTTCTTGCGCCCAAGTTGATGACACTATAAAAACATTTAAGAAGACAAGAATTATAATAGCTCTCATATTTTCTGATTCATTTTATTTCGAAATTCATCGTACTCCTTTATTAAGTCTTCAACTATATTAGGATGTGATAACGCTAAATCATTAGATTCACTAGCGTCTTCCTTTAGGTTAAACAGTTGAATATCATTAATTGAAAAAGATGGAACTACACCAGGATAATCGATAGGTGTAGGTTGTTCCTTTTGTGCCAATATGGTTGTACCGTCTGGTGCACGCGGATCAAGCCAATTATCGTAATTTGTTTCAGCAACCCCAGAAGGTTTACTTAAAAATAATTTATAATCGCCTTTTCTAATTGACATGATATTGTCATTATGTAAGCTAAATACAGCCTTATGAGAAGTATTCGTGCCCTGAAGAATCGTAGTAATATCTTGACCATCCAGCACTATTCCTTCCGGTTCCTTTAAGCCAGATAAAGCACAAAGCGTTGGCAGTATATCAGGGGACCACAATGGAATATCTGTTTTTAGCCCCTTGGGTAAAACTTTAGGATAACGTATCATAAATGGTACTCTAATACCACCTTCCCAGGTGGTTGCCTTCATACCCTTTAGGCCTCCTGTACTTCCACCGTACCATGGCCCATTATCGGACATAAAAATAACGATCGTATTTTCCAAAATATTTAAATCTCTTAATTCTTGCATAACTTCTCCAACAGACCAGTCGAGCTCTTGTATAACGTCTGCATATAAATCATCCGGAGTTTCCGGAGTATAAAAATCTTCTGAAGCTGCTAAAGGTTTATGTGGCATGGCATGCGCTAAATACAGAAAGAAAGGCTTATACTTTTGTCTTTTAATGAAATTAATTGCTTTATCTGTATAGTCCTTAGTTAAATACCTCTGGTCTACAGGATATTGAACGGTATCTTTATTTTGTATGATCTGTACTGGTCTCATATCATTAGAATAAAGTATCCCATAATATTCATCAAAGCCTTGCTCAACGGGAAAGAACTTACTTTTATGCCCTAAATGCCACTTGCCAATAGCTTTAGTTGTATAATTAGCATTTTTAAAAATCTCTGCAATCGTTATTTCATTGGGATTAAGACCGATAGTGTCAACCAATACATGCGCATCTGGGGTTGGGTTTTTTATTAAATTGTGACGTAATGGGAATCTACCTGTTAGCAATGTAGCTCTTGATGGTGCACAATAAGGTGTAGGAACATAAAAGCTAGTACTTGTAACGCCCTCTTCTCCTATCCTATCTATATTTGGTGTTTTATAATCTTTTTGTCCAAATGCAGAAATATCTCCATAGCCCAAATCATCTGCTAAAATGATTACTATGTTGGGGCTTCCATTATAATCTTTCTTAACTCCTGAACAGTTGAGCAATAGCATTGCAAGTACAAATACTTGACATATTTTTATTATGTTAAGAAGCTTCTTCATTAATATTAAGGTCGCGTATAAAAAATTATTTATTTGAAGGCATTTTTGAAGTTAAAGGGATTTCCTTTCGTAACATTTGTGCCGCTTGTCCTGTTAGAAATAAATAATGATCTGGAGCCACATCATCATTTCCTACAAAATGAGCACCGTCGCTATTTGGCGGATTATTTAATACCGGTATAATTGCTGTTCCTTCATCTACTTCATCAAACATTCCAACATAAAGCATTTGTCCACCAGCCGCTATTGCATTATATGCTAAATCCCAAAAAAACTTTCCACCAACTCTCGGAATGGCTCCGTAAGACGTATGTCTTGCCAACCCAGGATTCCTCTTTGATAAATTATGCCAGCTAAAACCAGCATAAACCAAAGGCACATAATCTACATTTTGTTCTTTACACCATTTAATATCGGCCATAACATGATCGCGATATCTAATTTCATCTTGGTGTAATAATGGAGTGAAACGTTGAACCATCCATGGCAACACTATATCTGCCGATTTTATAACCTCATGTAAATAAGGGTCTGGCAAACAATCTTTATCCAATTCTCGAAAATACGTTGGAACTCCCAACATGACAGAACATCCGCCGTATTGCGGGTCATTTTTTAAGAAATCAATCAAACGATTGATTCCAATTTCTCTAATATTGTATGATCTATCAGGAAAACCTATGCCCCAAATGGTCACTAATGGCTTTCCGTTATGTCTTAAATAATTCTCACTATTTGTTACTCGCATATCATCAACTAATCGTTTCCAATCTTCGATTATTGCAGAACAATCTTCACCTTTTGATTTTAAACCAGATAGGTCATACATTACAGCAATGGCTCTACCATTATCTTCGGCTGCTGCCATGGCATTTCTAAGAATAACATCTTGTGATTTTTTTGGGTCATCATAATTTCTAGCTACATTGAAAAAACGTTGCATAAAAACACCGTCAACGCCATAATCCTTCATCCATTTAAAATGCAAGTCCGTAGTACTTTTATCAACCGAACTAAAAACTCGTGCTTTTGTACCATCAGCAAATTTAAAACTAGTTTCATAAGTTTTTTTATACTCAGATACATCTGGCCAAAAATCTATAGTATTATGATCTTTATCAAACTTTCCACCTGAACCATAATGCCCCCAACCTTTTCCTGAACCATCTTCTGGAGTTCTAAACCATCCTTGATAACCAGACATAACTAGCCCATCATAATTTGCATATTTGTATGTTTTACCATGTTTGCTTTGCCCATTTGAATTAAAGCTAAAAAAAGCGATTGCGGTTACAATCAAAATACATTTCAAATTCATTATATCTAGTTTAAGTTTGTTTAATTAAATAAAGATTTATTTTCAATAGGTCCCATTTCGAATTCTAGAACACCACCTTTCTTTAAATCATCGTGATTAAAAAAAGGCTGTAACAATTGGTTTCCATTTAATTTTAATGTTTGTACGTATTTATTTTTAGGACTGTTATTTTTCACTTTGACAGTAAATTGATTACCATTAGGCAAATTGATTATTACATTATCAAAAATTGGGCGACCGATTGAATAGCTAGTATCTCCTGGACAGAAAGAATAAAACCCCATGGCATTAAGAACATACCACGCAGACATTTGCCCACAATCTTCATTGCCCGATAGTCCGTTAGGGTTATTGAAATACAATGAACTCATAATACTATCTGTTAATTTTTGTGTTTTCCAAGGCTGCTCTGTATAGTTATACATATGAGTGATATGATGACTCGGCTCATTACCATGCGCATATTGACCTATTAAACCAGAAATATCAGATGAACTCTGATCGCCTATAATATCTGAGCTTGTAGAAAAGAGCTCGTTAAGTTTTAATGTGAATTTATCATTTCCACCCATCAAGTTTACTAACCCATCAACATCATGAGGCACAAACCAAGTCCATTGCCATGCATTACCCTCAACATAGTCATCCTTTCCATGATTTGAATATTTAGGATTGAATGGTTCTCTTATGGTTTTATCTTCTTTAATACCTCGCATAAATCCGGTTTTAGCATCAAAATATTTCTTGTAACGCATTGACCGCTCCATAAAATGCTCATAATCTTCTTGCTTCCCTAAATCTTTAGCCATTTGAGCAATACACCAATCGTTATAAGCATACTCCAATGCTTTTGAAACGGACTGGTTTACTAAATCTGAAGGAATATATCCCATTGTTTCATTATACCATTTTGCTTTAGTTGCTAAATGATTTTTAACTTGATCTGACGGAAATCGAATTCCGATCGTATCATAAGTTGAAGCATGCACTACTGCTTCATACGCTTTTTCAACATCAAATTTTCTATCTCCTTTAAAATAGGCATCTACAATAACCGGAACCGCATGATACCCAGTCATAGTTCCTGTATAATTCGCATTCAATTCCCATTTCGGCAAAATACCTCCGTTATCATATATTGTCAATAGTGTATTTACAAATTCATCGTTCTTATCTGGTTCAATAATATTTAGTAAAGGATGGAATGCACGAAACGTATCCCATAAAGAAAAGACGGTGTATATATTATTTTCAGAAACATGAATGCCTTGATCCATTCCTCTATATCTGCCATCCACATCATTAAATATATATGGACTCATTGCAGAATGATATAAGCCTGTATAGAAAATCGCTTTTTGATCTTCTGAACCGCCTTTAACGGCAATCTTACTTAATTGTTTTTTCCAAGTTTTTTGAGCCTCACTTTTTACTTGGTCAAAATCCCAATGTGGAACTTCTTGAATTAAATTATTCTTAGCACCTTCATAATCTACAGATGACATTCCAACTTTTACCTTTAGAGACTTCAAATCTGCATTATCAAAATTTAAAACAGCTACTAAATCTTTACCTTTTAATTCCGAAATATTTACTTGTTCAACATGCTCTTTATATAATTTGGCTATAAATGGCTGATCAAATTTCGCATAGAAATATATATGTCTATTCTGTGCCCAACCATTAATATGCTTATAACCACTGATTTCAGTATCACTAATTACTTTGAATTCACTAGTTACTACATTTTTATCATGGATATTATGATCTAAATCAATGATTAATCCTCTTTCATCTTGGTTTGAAAAACTATAGCGATGAAACCCAACCCTTGTACTTGCAGTTAGTTCAGCTTTGATTTTATAATCTAGTAAGTCAACCGAATAATACCCTGGAATTGCTGTTTCATTATCATGACTAAATCTGCTTCTATATCCCGAATCAGGATTATCTGGAGTACCTGGTTCTAATTTTGCTTCGCCTGTAAAAGGCATAAATAAGAAATCACCTAAATCTCCAATACCAGTTCCACTTAGGTGGGTATGACTAAATCCTCGAATAGAATTATCGGTATAATGATAACCTCCACATGCATCCCAACCCGCAGTTCTGGTATCTGGACTTAACTGAACCATTCCGTTAGGAATGACAGCCCCAGGAAAGGTATGACCATGCCCCCCGGTTCCTATAAAAGGATTTACATACTCAATGATTGGTTTTTGGTTTTCTGTAATTTGATTTGAGTTTGCGTCGTGAGATTTACTTTCATCGCATGCTGTTATTGCCACTATTCCGAAAAGAAGCACACTCCATAATTTGTTTTTCATATATTATCCTTAAACTTTAATTTCACACCAAAAACTATTTTGGATGATGATGAAATCAAAATTATTCCGAATCATTAATTTTATGATGAATAAACAATTAATATTAGCTTAATTCCATAGAAATTTTTAACCAAACAAACCATTAATTCAAATTTTAATGTTTATCGATATTTAAAACTGTTTACCGAGTTGCCCTAATTTTCAAATAAATTTTAGCAGATTATGCTATAGCTATATGAGAGGTATAAATTCATGTGCAAAAGAGTCTTTATAAATTTTCCATAAACGGAAACCCAAAGGTCTTTTGTCAAAGTTTTTACTTGTAGATTCTCCAGATAGAAGTAGTATATCCTTGTACTTATTAATTAATAATTCATGTTTATGACCAGATAAATAAGCTTTAACTTTGTTTCTTACCAAGCAGTCTAAAATCTTTTCTCTTTTAGGGTTTGGAATATTGAAATAGTCTTCTTTCTCATCAGGAGATTCTATAAACAAGGGATAATGACCGATAACAAAAATCTTTTGATTCATTTTCCCCAAACTATCCAGAGTTGTAGTAAACCAGTTATGATGTTTTTCTGTTTCATTTGGAATATTAGTTTTCCAAAGTTGTGTATTGGTAACTATAAAATTTGAATTAAAGTACTTAAAATTATAATAGTCTTTTCCTATAATATCTCTGTAATATGATAAGCTTTTATTGTCTGGAATATTACCAACATCATGATTACCTGATACTAGATAACAAGGTACTTTAAATTCTTCCTTTATACTTTTGAAATCTCGATATGAGCTATCAGAGGCATCATTTACTAAGTCTCCACAAATAGCTACAAAATCTGGATTAAGATTGTTTATTTGTTTGACAGCCTGTTGGAATGACTTGAGATCGTGAGTATAACCACCCATTCCTAATTGTGTATCACACAATTGAGCAAAAATCAACGCTTTATTTCTGCTTTTTTGACAAGTGAAAATACATGTAAGAAACAAGCATAAAATAAAAGTTCTTTTAAGGTTATGTATTCTACTAACTTTCATGTTTTATTTTTTTTCCCAACGGGTCAATTCTACAATTTTTTGAAATATTTCGGTGTTTTCGTATATTCCAATGAACCTATCAGATCCAGGGCCATAGGCAAATACTGGAATTAAGGTAGCAGAATGCCCCCCATTAGAAAAAGTAAAATCAACATCTTTATAATCAGAGTATTCAGAACCATCATCTCTTTTTCTAGTTTGAGCAGAAAGCGTAAAACCGCCTGTTTCGTGATCTGAAGTTACTATAACAAGTGTATTTCCATCTTTCTCAGCAAAATCAAGCACTCTTCCAATAGTATTATCAAAATCCAAAACCTCAGAAATTACATAAGCACCATCATTTTGATGACCGCCCCAGTCTATTTGGGAGCCTTCGCACATTAAAAAAAATGGGGTATCATTTTTACTTAAAAACTTAATTGCTAATTCTGTTGCATTAGGTAAAAAATCACCTCTGTTTTGAGAAAATTTGGGTAATTCATTAGGTGCTAATAAATATCCTATTTTCTCATAATTTTTTATTGCTGAATAATCGTCTAGATGTATAGTATCTATATGGTGTTTTTTAAAACCTACAGATTCCAATAAGTTTAATTTATCTGATCTATTATTAAAATATTTTAATCCTCCACCTGCAAAGAAATCAACATTTGATTCAACCAAATCTAAGGCAATATCTTCTTGCATATTCCTATGGACAACATGTGCATAAAAACTAGCGGGGGTAGCATGGGTTATTGAAGAGGTTGCAACAATTCCTGATTTTACATTCTTTAAATTTAATATCTCTACTATTGAAGTTAAATTTGTTGAGTCACTAGCAACTCCAATAGCCCCATTATAAGTTTTCTCACCAGTTGCAAAGGATGTTGCAGCCGCAGCAGAATCAGTGATATCATGCAAGTGTGAGGACGTTTTTATAAGCCCAATATTTTTGAACCTTGAATAATTAGGAGTTAAATCGTTATTAAAAAAAACTGACGATATCTGTGATAAACCTGCTCCATCACTAATTAATAAGATAACATTTTTGGGTTGTTCATTTTTATTATTCACAACAACTTCTCGTTTGACCGAGCAAGAAACTATTACAAAAAAAATAAACATACATAAATATCTTAACACTCTCTTCATCTTACTTTTTATAAAATTTAAGATATTTTTTGAAATTTTAATCATTAAAGATTATTGATACGCTCTTCTTAAAAACAACCTATATAAATAATTATATTAAATGAGCATTAGAAGGTATGCTAAATTAATCTAGAGATGGTGGTGCATTATCTTTCTCGATACCCCACTTTTTATTTGCTTTGTCTCCCATTTTTAGTTCTAAAACACCGCCTTTTAGTAAATCATCATGTGAAAACCATGGTTTATCCCAATCTTCACTATTGAGTTTTACTGATTGTATGTATTTGTTATTAGGAGCATAATTTTTTGCCAAAATGGTGAATTTCTTTCCATTTCCCAAATCAATAGTTGATTTTTCAAATACTGGACTACCTATGTTATATACTGGCATTCCTGGAGTCACAGGATAAAAACCTAATTGAGAGAATACCACAAATGCTGTCATGCCACCACCATCTTCATCACCAGGGATTCCCATAAGATCATTTCTAAACCATTGATTCAATAGGGTTCTAATACGCTTTTGTGTTTTCCATGGTTGACCAGAATAATTGTATAAATAAGGAATGTGTAAAGATGGTTCGTTAGCCATAGAAAACTGGCCGACATTACCCGTTTGATCTGGTAACTGAGCATAAAAAGCATATTTACTTTTCCCTAATGGTTCTGAAAACATACTATCAAGCTCGCTTACAAATTGTTCTCTTCCTCCCATAAGTTCAATTAAATCTTTAACATTATGTTGAACATCCCACCGATATGTCCATCCATTATTTTCACTATAAAATTTTCTAGCTCCCATACCTCCTGAAAATTTATAATCAAAAGGGCTTATAAAATTACCTTCGCTGTCTTTCGGGTGAAAAAATTTTGTTTCAGGGTTAAATAAGTTTCTATAGTTAAAAGAGTTTTTTAAAATCGCTTGGTATTCATCGGTTTTACCAAGTTCTTTTGCAATTTGTGCAAGACACCATTCATCATATGAAGTCCCCAAAGTAACCGCTACTGGTTGCCTACTTTCAAAAGCATCTACCTCAGGTACAGATTCAACTTCATCAATTTGCAAAGCTGGAAAATAACCGTGCTCTTTATAAAACTGCTCTAATTCACCAGCTGGTTTACCAGACCAAGGTGCTAGAGTTTTTTCATAGATTCCATTTTTAGCAGCTTCATAGGCTTTTTCTAAATCAAACCCTTTAAGCCCTTTTCTGTAGGCATCAATTACAGAAGCAACAGCATGGTTTGAATTCATTCTACGGCTATCCCCTGTTGCTTCTGGGAATGTTGGCATCCAGAAATTATCCATTTGCTCTGCCATAATGACGAACGAATTAATGATGTCTTCCTCACGCTCTGAATCTAACAGAATACGCAACGGGTGATGCGCGCGATAAGAATCCCAAATCCAATCATCAGTATAAAAAGATCTACCATTATCATCATGCACCTGATTGTCAAAAGCGCTATAATATCTTCCATCTTCAGACAGAGAAACTGGACGTTCGTATGTTCTATATAATGACGTATAAAAAATGGTTTTATCTTTATCTTCACTACCCTCAATTTTTATCTTTCCTAGGGCTTTATTCCATATTGCTCTACCTTCATCCTGTAATTGATTTAAGGTTTTGTCTTTCGTTTCTCGATACAAGTTTTTCTTCGCTTGTTCTTCGTCAATGAAAGAAACTCCATATAAAACATTTAATTTATTTACGCCACTCAAAAACTTTAAAACTAAATTTGCTTCATCTCCTCTATCTTCTAATTTTTCAACAAGATTTCCATTATCAAGACTAGCAACTTTAACTGGGAGTTGCTGTGGTTCCATATAGAAGAAAACCTTTGTGTTATTTTCAATTAACTGATAACCAGATATTGAAGAACCATTCCATTTTACGTAGCCGTTTTTTGAATTTATTACTAAATAAGAATCAAAATCATTAATAAAATTAATTTCATATTGGGCAGATTGGTGAGACAATGCATAATCTACCTGAATATTTTGTTCATCTAAAAATACAGAGTAAGAATAAGGTGTAATTTTCTCATTATCATAACTATATTTGATGACGGGTTTTAATTTATTTACATCACCTTGGTAAGGACTTAAATTAAATGCTGAGCTTCCACGATGACTAGTAGTAATTAATGGTAATCCATTGATAAGATCAGAAGTAAAGTCTGCTCGTTCAGGATAAACCCTTAGCATACTGTTAGGTAAATGTATTGTTGGAAATGTTGGAACTAATAAATGGCTTATATTGCCAATGTAAGGATTAACATAGTCGACAGGAGACTTAACAGCCTTGTCTAATTTTTTTTCATTGGAAACCTTACAAGAAATAAGAAATGTGAATAAACTTAGTAACCATAATATATTTCTAAAGTATTTCCTCATTTCTATTATTCTTATATGTTTATTAATTATTTTAAATACTATATTTTAACGTGTTGGTTTTACTGAGCTGTAACCAGCATCACCATGAAACCAGTTAGCGGCCTGCCCTGTTAGCCATAAATAATAATCGGGTTGAAGACTTTCATCAATACCAACAAACTTATAGGGGTCTTGTACAACTGGAACTTCATTGTTTCGTAAAACTTTGAATATAGCTGTTCCTTCGTCTACCTCATCAAACATAGCAACATAAAGACTCTTAGCACCCGCTAATTTAGCTCCAGAAATTTGTTTCCACATGAAATCACCTTTTAATCTAGGTATTGAGTTATATTTAGATGTATCTCTTTGAAGGTTTCCCCATGTAAATCCAGGGAATACTAGTGGCACATAGTCAATTTTATTTTGATCTGTCCAGAGTCTATCTTGATATACATTATCAGCATTATAACTACTTGGTGAATTGTATCTTCCAACAGCCCAAGGCATAATAATATCAACACTTTTAATCAGATCATGAAACGCTGGATTGTTCTCAGTATCGCTACCAAAAGTTCTCCAATAATATGGTACTCCCAACATTATGGCTACTTTGTTTCTTGGTCCTTTTAATTTATTCACTAACTGACTAACATCTGATGTTGAATATTTTCTATTATCATTAAACCCAACTCCCCAAATAGACATTAAAGGTCTTCCGTTATGTCTCAAATAAGTAGGGTTCTCAACATTATCAAATAATTTGAACTGCTCAACAATCTCATTCCAATCTTGTTCTAAATAAGCAACTCTATTACTATCACTTCCACTTAAATCATACATAATACTAATAGCCCTATCATATTTTTTTGCAGCTTTTAAAGCATTTTCAAGAACCTTATTGAAATGACGTTTACCTTTTGTATTAGATGATTGTATTTCAACGACGAATCTTTGCATATGTACACCATCTATACCATGTTCCTTCATCCACTTAAAATGTAAATCAACAGAACTTTCATCATAAGGGCTATACAGAAACGTATCTGACCCATCAGCATTTTTATATGGTGTGATGTATTTTTCTGGATACTCACTCATATCAGGCCACATATCAATAGAAGAACACGACGTAGTAAAACCACCACAACTTGGGTTTTCATAATGATACCAACCTCTATTAGACTGGTCTCCCTGTGCTGCAAACCATCCCTGATAACCTGCCATAACTAAATTTGTATACGATTTATACAAAACTCCGGTCTCGTCATAAATAATATCGTTATTAGTTTCATCTGGCGTATCATCTATTGGGTCTTCTAATTGTTCTTCAACTGAACTATCAGCACTTGAGCAATTAAAATTTGTACTGAGTATTAATAAGAATAGTGGTATATAAATAAATTTTTTCATGATTTTCATTTTCTGCAATTTTTTATTTGATATATATTTATGGAAAAACTCCCTATGAAAAGAATCAAAGGGAAGTTAATAAGTGCTATATAATCAATTGATTTTTGAAGTTTAAATTACTAAAGCTGAATACTAACAGCTGTAGCATAGTTAAATCTTGCGTTGGGAGCATCATACAATGCCCCTATTCTGAAAAAATAGAGATTTCCATCTCTTAAGTCAATTTCAGCACTTGTATCTATTGTTAATGTATAAACCTCCTGTGGGTTTAGAGGAAATACTGAATCATTGATATCTTGCTCTGCTCTAACTAACCTTGCTGGTTCTCCCACATTCATGTCTGCACCAGCATATAATCCTATTTTAGATACATTCCCGAATAATGTTTGTTCAAGAGAAAAAGTAGCTGTAATAATATTATTTATTTTAGTAATACTAGGGTTTAAAATTCTAACATAAGGAGTAACAACTAAATCCAATTCTGTTTGACCTTCTACATTTACTAAAATAGTGTCAATAGGTTGAAAATTAGTTCTTAAAGGAATTACCTTATAATCAGCTGCAAATAGCTTGCTGTCTTTATAAGTTCCATCTACATTATAATTTAGAGCTTGAGGCGTGACATTTGGAATATCCTGTTCCCATATTTGTAATTCTCCACCTCTAATAATATCCTGCTCAACAAGTTCTCCTGTATCAGCATCTATAATACTACCAAATAATCCAGCATTTGGCGCATCCAAATTATCTAACTCGGTCAAGTCACACGAAGTTAAAAAACCTGATGTAACCATAATTACAATTATATATTTAAGTTTTATCATTATTAATTATTTTTCAGTTTAGTTTGTCTTAAAAATTCTATGTTATGATTTCAATATTATGGGTTTGGTACCAAATCATTAATACCAATACCAGGAATATTTCTATAATATTGTCGCTCATCAAATGTTTGTGGGTCGTTACCTCTTACCCTATCTCTGATAAATATATACTGAAAGGGTTCTCCTTTAGTCAAATCCAACACCGGTTTTAAAGCATGTTTTCTGGTAACATTAAACAAGGTGTGATATTGCCTTCTTCTCATTAAATCCCAAAGCATTTTATTTTCAAATGACAGTTCTACTGTTCTTTCTCTTAAAACATTATCAACAGTTAGCTCAATATCTGTTTGGTGAAACGCTCTTTTTCGTGTAGCATTCAAAGCAGTCTTAGCTTTTTCTGCATCACCCAAACCGCTTTCAGCAACAGCCTCAGCATAATTTAATAAGATTTCAGCATATCTAAATTCAGCATAGTCTGTAGTGCTTTGATTCCATGCTGGAATAACAGGTGTTGTACTCAAAAATTTCTTAAAGCCAAACCCTGTTTTTGTATGATTTCCACCTAATGGGCTAAATCCTGAAAATAATTCTGGATCTGACGAACCATAAGTAAAAATTAATTGTCCATTGAATCTAGTTCTCGTATTAGTCTCAATTTTAGGAACTCCATTAGGATCTAAAAACCCAGCCTGAATAACAATTTGTGTATCCTTCCATTCTGAAAAAGGAAGTATAACTGTTGCTTGCAAACGAGCATCCTTACCCTCAAATATATCTAATGGATTTGTAAAACTCAAATATTCACGTGATTCATCATAACCGTTGTAATTTGATATATCACCATCTATAGTTGTAATTATAGGAGCGTCTTCTCCAGGGTTATCATATCTTTCAAATCTATCTACAAATTCAAGAGTTGGATTATATCTTCCCGGGTGTGGCCATCCGTTGCGCAATTGTGCAGGACCAAACCAAATATCATAGTTATTCCCAAAATTGGCTCCAGGAATAGTTCTCCCTTTGATTAATATTGTCTCTTCTGGAGCAATGTTAGGGTTCTCAAACATTGATCTATAATTTTCGGCAGCTTCTTCCACACTTCCAGGATTTGGTTGATAAAGTGAATATGGACCATTTTCCATAATTTCAGCTGATGCATCAATACATATTTGATAATATTTGCTAGCGGCACTAGTAGGTATTCCAACTAAGCTCTGACTCACTGCGGGACCTTCAAGATTTATTAGATCACCAAACTTTGCTATCGATGCAGCATGTAAAGCAGCTCTGGATTTTAAAGCCAATGCAGCCCATTTTGATGCTCTTCTTCCATTAGAATCTCCCAGATTACTAGCAGCTATATCACATTCAGATATTACAAAATCCCATGTCAATTCCTCTGTGCTTCTAGGCAATTTTAAAGCATCAACATCACCAGTGAAAATTTGTGGTTCTGTAATTATAGGCACACCTCCATATCTTTTTACCAGACCAAAATATGCGAAAGCTCTAATAAATGCCGCTTCACCTGTTAAAAATGTTTTCTCTTCTTCCGATATATCAAGTGTTGGAATAATATCTATAAAAAGATTAACGTCTCTAATTAAACTAAAGGCATCACTCCACCAATTAAGTAGATCGCCACCTATAAATCGATTAGATTCGCTATGTAACGCCCAAGGTGTTAACATCGCACTTGTAAAACCAGTATTATTTGCATCACCAGGATTATAATTAAAACCACCCTTATCAATCGGGAAATAGGTTAAATCTTCAATAGGTAGCCTATCATACAAGTCAGCTAGGTATAATTTTGTACCTGCAGGGTCTCCAAATAAATCATCCGCGGTAATTCTGTCTAAGGGTTTTAAATCTAACCCATCGTCACATGACACAACCATTGCGCCAAATAACATTAAAATAAATAAGTTCTTAAAAGTTTTCATAACGTTTTTTTTTAGAAATTGATATTAACACCAAAGTTAAATGTTTTTGTAACTGGATAATTTAAGCCTGCAGAAAATGCGCCTTCTACTTTTTCAGGATCAAATGGCTTAACAAATTCGTCAGCCCAAGTAAATAAGTTAAATCCACTAGCATAAATCCTTAAGTTAGTAATCCCTAAGGCTTTTTGCAAATCATCTGATTTTAAATTGTAACCAAATTCCAGTGATTTCATTCTTAAATATGAAGCATCCCTTCTCCATACTGAACTTTCTCTATATAATCCACCAGCATCGCCTATAGTTCTACTTGCTGGCCATTTACCAGGTATCCATGCACTATTAATATCATAAGGATCTTCTTTACGCCATCTATCAAAGAAATAAGCGGGCGTATTACCTCTAAAGGCAAACATTTCAGCATAAGTCTCTCTAAATCTCACTGTATAGTTTGCTGCGCCCTGCAAGAGCATATTCATGTAAAAGCCTTTATAGGCCATGTTTAAAGTAAAACCGTAGAACATTTTTGGATTTCCACTAAAAAATAAGGGTTGTACATCCTGACCATCAACAATACCATCTTCATTCCAATCTTCATACTGAAAATCACCTGGTAATTCTCTTAATACATTACTACGATCTCCATTTTGTAATGGCGCATTACGTAAATCTTCTACACTTTGGAATTGACCTAGGTAATTATAGGCCCAGGCAATATCATTCCATCTGTTATTTTGTTGATTTCTCCATTGGCTCATGCTATTTGTAAATGGCCCGTTACCTTCACGATATTTTCTCTTTGTTCTGGCATAGTTAAAGTTGGCAGATACATCGTAAGAAAAATCTTGTCCTATATTATCTCTGTAAGAAACTGATAGCTCTAAACCTTGAGTTACATCACTATTCAAATTCTCTTGAGCCAATTCAGCTCCAAAAGTATTTGGTAGCGCTACACTTGGTCTTGCAGGAATACCATCTTTTAATCTTTCGTAAACCTCAGCAGTAAGATTAAATCTATTTTTAAATAAGCCTAAATCCACAGCAAGGTTTACAGTTCTGTTTTCTACCCAGCCTAAAGTAGGACTTGTAATAGGTGGTGTACTAATACCCTCAGTTAAAACACCGTCTTCAAATTCGTAAGAACCACCGCTACCTATTTGATAACCTGCCACATTCTGAAAAGGAATACCTTCTGGCTCACCTACAAAACCATAGGATGCTCTAAGCTTTAAATTAGAAATCCAGTCAATGTTGTTTTTGATAAAGTTCTCTTCCGATATTCGCCACCCAATGGATCCATTTAAAAACATATCATACTTGTTTTCATCAGAATATCTATACTCACCATTGTAACGTGCAATACCTTCAATTAAATATTTACCTTTATATGCATAATTTAGACGTCCTATATATGAAAAATTTGCAGTTTCATTCTCAAGTCCATCACTAGTTTGCCCCAATTGATCTGCAAATCTTATCTGATCTTTTGTAAAAAACTCTGAATAAAGTCTTCTCAAGTTTGCAAATCTATTAAAAGAAGAATTCTTTTCAATTACGGTTGTAGCTGACAGATAATGGTCATCATTAAAAGTCCGATCATAAGTTAAATAACCTTGGAATGTAGTTGCTTCAAAATTTGAATTATCATTAGTTATGCTAGCATTTCCATCACGCTGCTTTTGAACAATAAAGTCATCATTTGATTCATCGTATGTATACAAATTAAAAGGTGGATTAACCGCTTTACCTTGAAAATTTTCAGCGTCATATGACACTACACTTTTAAGTGAAAGCCCTTCAACAAAAGGTACGTTATATTCCAATGTAAACTGCGATGTGAATCGTCTAGTTTTTCTATCATTATATCCGGTAATATCACGTTCCATTAAAGCTACGGGGTTTAACACTGTACCAGAAATGGTTCCTAAAAAATCTGGATTTCCGTTTGCGTAAGCAGACTCTGTTGGAAGTGCTACGCGAGTACCTTTAAATATGTTAAAAAAGTCAGATCCTGGCTCCCAACGTTTATCCCATCTTCCACTCAATAACACAGAAGCTGTAAGATTATTTGCCAACTCAGTGGTTAAATTTGTTCTAAAATTATAACGTCTATAACCCATATCGTTGCTTCTTAGCAATCCATCCTCTTCAACAAAACCAAAACTCATATAGTAGTTGGTTTTTTCATTACCTCCTGTGGCAGAAAAGTTATGCTGAACAGTAGAGGTAGTTTTTTTAAGAACCAATTCATCCCAATTTGTATTCTCAAAACCAGGACCACCGTCTATCCAATTCTGAACTTCCTCTGGTGTATAAAAAGGGGTGCCTGCACCTCCTGGAATAAACAATTGTGTATCGTTCCACATTTGTACATATTCCCCCGCAGTTGCCATTCGTGGAACATCTGTTGGTTTAACAAAACTGAACACAGAATTATAATTAAATGTAGGTTTCGCTCCCTTTTTACCTTTTTTTGTGGTTACCAATATCACACCGTTTTGAGCGCCTAAACCATAAATTGAAGCAGCGGCATCTTTCAAAATCGATATACTCTCTATATCATCTCCATTAAGTTGCTGGAAATCTCGCGAGCCACCTCTACGAATACCATCAATAACATATATGGGCTCTCCAAATCCACGAATATTAATATTATTATCAAAAGAACCAGGCTGACCAGATTGCTGCCTAATTTGAACACCAGCTATTTTACCCGTTAACTTCTGAGCAACACTTACGTTTGTTGTAGTTTGTATTTCCTGATTATCAATTACAGATACAGCTGCTGTTAAACTTGCCTTCTTTTGAGTACCGTAACCAACCACAACTACCTCATCTAAGGCTGCAATATCTGGCTGCAAAGAAACATTTAAAACAGATTTACCGTTTGCACTTATTTCTTGGGAAACATAGCCTATATAGCTAAATATTAAAATTTGATTACCAGAATCTGGAACTTTAATACTATAATTTCCATCGAAATCAGTAACGGCACCTGTATTTGAATTTTTTAAAATTACAGATGCTCCTGGTAATGGAACATTGTTGTCATCGGTAACTATTCCAGTGAGTTCTTTATTCTGTGCAATTAGCATTTGCGAACACAGTAATATAGATAGCATAAATATGTTTCTTAAAGTTAAATCGAAAAAAGATCGACACTTCACTTTAAAACATGAATTACAAGTATTAACCATAAATAATTGGGTTTAGTTAGTTATTAAGTTTAGTTTATTAAAATCAAGTTGTTTGTATAAATAAATTTTACATGAAATTATAGATATTTTACAAGTATATCATTACTTTTAGTAAAATCTAGATAATTTAGAAAACATAGCTTTGTAATTTATTTTAAACAAATATAATTTTGTAATATTAATTAGTAAATAATTAACAATTAATGATGACTTAATTTTTGATTAATTTATTTAAAGCTGTTTTTTTTCATAAATTCATAAAATGTTTGTGAAAAATATTTCATCTTTATTAATAAATTTAATAGCTAAATAAAAATTAAGATTATATTGCAACTGAACTTAAATGCCCTTTTACCGAAGTTTACTAATATGAAACATTATATAATTCTAATATTATTACTGATAACATTTCAACCGTGTCTTTCTCAAGATAATTTGGTTGAAGGATTATTTTTCTACTCTCATGAGGTTAAACAGGAAAAGAGAACATCGTTAAAATTAACACCTGAAAAACCAATTTTTGTAAAAGATAAAATAACTTTGGAGTTCTATGCTAATTTCAGAAAAGGAGATGGTTATTTTGGGAATATTTTTAAAATAATTGGAAACGAAGAAATCAATATTGATTTTGTTGGGAACCAAAACGAGAATGTCGATAATTTTTGGCTCGTAGTTGACAAGGAAATACTTTTTAGTTACAAATGGTCAGATATACCAAAAGGGGACTATTATGAATGGATAAAATTTAAAATTGAATTAAACTTTAAAAATTCTGAAATTGTATTCTCTATAAACGATTATAAAATAAAAAGGAGCGCACCTATTATTAGAGAAATTGATGAACTAGAGATAGAGTTTGGAAAAAGTATCTACAAAAAGTTTACCACAACAGATGTTTGCCCAATGAGCATAAAGGATATAAAAATTTCAGATAGAAATAATATTCTAATACGTGATTGGACATTGGGTAAACATACTAAGACCAACACTATATATGATAAAGTAAAAAATTATGAGGCGCTAGTTGAAAACCCGAAATGGCTTATTGACCAACATGTATTTTGGGAAAAGAAACTTAACTTGACTTTTAAAAATCTTTTAGGCACTGCGGAAGATCAGGCTAATGAAAAAATATATTTTATAGAACCAAATGAACTTTATATTTACGATATAAATACAAATATAATAGACACCATAACATATAATAATTACACTCTTAAATGTCAATCCAACAATTTTATATATAACAATTTAACAAATCAGTTAATATCATATTCGCTAGATAAAAAACTTTATAAAACTTTTGATTTTATAAATTTAAGATGGTCTGACACAGATGAGGAATGTGCTGAAACAGCTTATCATCAACATAACAAGTTAGTTTCACCTTTGGACAGTACTGTTGTTACTTTTGGAGGTTATGGTTATTATCATTATAAGTCTATAATATATAATTTTGACGTTAATACACATATAACAGATTCCTTTGCTTTAAGTAGTAAAATTACACCAAGATATTTAAGTTCGGTTGGAAAACTTAATGATAATAAGTTTTTAATTTATGGAGGTTATGGTAGTCCATCTGGCAAACAGGGTGTTGGAAGTCAGATTTATAATGATTTGTATTCCGTTAATTTTAATGATTTTAAAGCTAAAAAACTATGGGTAGCTGAGAATGACACACTTCAACCACAAGTACCAGTTTCATCAATGGTCGTGGATAGTAATGCTGATAGCTTTTACACTTTAGTTTGCAATAATTCCAATTATAATACGCATTTGAATCTTGCTCGATATGGCATTTCTGAATACGACCTAACCATTTATCCAGATTCAATTCCTTATAAATTTCTTGATATTAAATCAAATGTTGAGTTTTTTTTAAATTCTAACAAGTCTAAACTTAATGCTTTAACAATTGATGATAATAATGCTTCATTGTATTCATTATCATATCCGCCACTCATGGCAGAAGATATTTATCAAGTTAATATTCCTTCTAATACTAATTTTAATTGGATTAAATATTTATCCATATTTATTGTTTTAACTTTCTTAGCACTAGTTTTTTTATTGATACGAAAGAAAAAAACGAATACTGAAATAAGTGAGGTTAACTCTGATTCCTTAAATGAAATAATACACGAAAACACTAATCAAATTAAAACTTCTGCTATATATTTATTTGGTGGCTTTCAAGTATTTGATAAAAAAGGCGAGGATATTACAGCTCAGTTTACACCAACTTTAAAACAGCTATTTTTAATAATTCTTTTATCAAGTACTAAAAATAGAAAAGGAGTGTCATCTATTAAGCTAACAGATTTATTGTGGCCTAATAAATCTGAAAGCAAAGCTAGAAACAACAGAAATGTTAACATAAGTAAGTTACGCTTGTTATTAGATAAGATTGGAGACAATATAAATCTTAATAATGAAAATACTTATTGGAAAATAAAACTTGAATCTTCAGTTTTTTGCGATTACATTTTTGTTCAAAACATTCTAATTGAAAGCACTAAACACTCTTTAGAAAAAGATCAAGTTATTAATTTGTTAAACATAATATCAAGTGGTGAAATTTCTCCTGATATACATACTGAATGGATTGAAGGTTTTAAAGATGATATAATCAATATATTAGTAGATGATCTTTTAACAATTTCGCTTACACAGGATGACCCCCATCTACTCATTAGATTAAGTAATACTATTTTGAAATACGCACCCCTTAATGAAGAGGCTATTAGTTTAAAATGCAAATCACTATATAAATTGGGTAGAAAAGGATCAGCAAAGCAATGTTATAATGATTTTTGTAAAACTTATTTAGATATTTTAGATTCTAAATATGAGAAATCTTTTAATGAAATTATTTCGGATTGATATGTAGAGTATACTTATAAAACCAATCAAAAATAATTATCATATTTAAGCACAAGTAAATCGAATTTTAATACCTGAATTTCCCACGCCCTTTAGTCGGAATAGGTGCTTAACTTTTACCAGATGATGCAAAAAAAGCTCAAAGCTTTATTCTTACAAAAAAAACTAAAATGATAAACAATAGAATTCTTTGTGTTTTACTGCTATTTCAAACAGTAGTCTACTCACAAATTGACATGCCACCAATTTTTAATAACAATATGGTGTTACAACAAAAAGAAATGGTTTCCATTTGGGGAAAAGACAACCCTAACACTACCATTACTATTATAGGAAGTTGGAATGAAAGTGCAACTACCAAAACAAATAAAAATGGCAAATGGAAAGTTAAATTAAAAACACTAAAGCTGGAGGGCCTTATTCAATATCGGTTGAAGGAAGTAACATCGTTGTTTTTAAAGATGTACTTATAGGAGAAGTTTGGATATGCTCAGGACAATCAAATATGGAAATGCCTTTAAAGGGCTTTCAAAGTCAACCGGTTATTGGCAGCAACGAAGCTATTTTAAACTCTACAAACAATAATATTCGGCTATTTACCTTAGAAAAAAACCAAGTCTAGTTCCTTTAGATAGTCTTTCCGGTAAATGGTTAAAAACATCCCCATTAACGTCTAAGGAATTTAGTGCTGTAGCCTATTTTTTTGGTAGAAAAATAAACAAATTATTAAATGTTCCTGTTGGATTAATCAGTACTAATTGGGGTGGTTCTAAAATTGAGGCTTGGATGGATAAAGAAACTCTTTCTGAATATAAGACACTAGAAGTCATTACTGAAGTTCCCAAAAACGAACCTCAAAAATTTTCAAATTTATTATTCAATGGTATGATACATCCTTTGAAAGACTTTACAATAAAAGGATTTCTTTGGTACCAAGGAGAATCAAATAAAGATAATCCAGAAGAATATGCAGCACTATTCCCTGCTATGATTGAGCAGTGGAGAAATCAATGGGGACAAGAAAAATTACCTTTTTATTTTGTTCAAATAGCTCCATTTGATTATGGCAGTAAAAACGCAGATTTTTTAAGAGAAGTACAATTAAAAACCATGCAGACTTTAAAAAATACAGGGATGGTTGTTACCCTTGATATTGGAGATTGTAAATACATTCATCCTTTTGAAAAACGTATTGTGGGGGAACGCTTAGCCTATTGGGCATTATCAAAAAATTACGGTTTTGACGGAATTGCATTTTCCGGACCTGTATATCAAAAGATGGAAACAAATAGTGATGGAAAAATTAATTTACATTTTAGTTATAGTGAGAATGGCCTTATTAGTTTTGGGAAGACATTATCTGGATTTGAAGTTTCAGGACATGACAAGGTATTTCACACCGCAATAGCAACAGTAAATAGAGATGGTACAGTTACCGTTTTTTCAAAAATGGTACAACAACCACTTGCTGTTCGTTACGCTTTTGAAAGCTGCCTTTCGGCGACGCTATTTAACATAGAAGGACTACCCGCATCATCCTTTAGAACAGATGATTGGGTTGAAGAAAACTAAATATAAGTATTCAAATTAAAGTAAGCCTACGGTCTGATGCCTATTGCCAGATATCATCAGAGTGA
>TARA_R110002049_G_scaffold45604_2_pt1 | contig 67709 bp, 39 predicted proteins | sample TARA_R110002049 | Tara Oceans TARA_R110002049 (sample SAMEA4396941) | marine metagenome | biome: Polar Biome; feature: [SRF] surface water layer (ENVO:00010504); material: water (ENVO:00002006), including particulate matter (ENVO:01000060) such as... | depth 5 m | reverse complement strand
ATTTAAAGACGATGTTGTAACGGTTAAGAACGGTTATGGTAGAAATTTTTTAATTCCTCAAGGGCAAGCTATATTAGCTACCATTTCTGCAAAAAAAGTATTAGCAGAAAACTTAAAGCAAAGCGCTTTTAAAGACAAAAAATTAATTGACGACGCGAATAAAACAGCTGAAGCAATTAAAGCATTGGAAATTAAAATTACCGCAAAGGCAACCGAAGGGGCATCAGCAGGTGATAAATTATTTGGTTCTGTAACTAAAGCAGACTTAGTAGAAGCTTTTGAAAAAGAAGGTCATACTATAGACAAGAAATTTGTAACTATTACTGGTGGAAACATCAAGCGTTTAGGACAGTACAATGCTGTTGTGCGTTTACACCGTGAGGTGACTTTCGATTTCCCTTTTGAGGTTATAGCACAAAGCTAGTTAATTAACAAATAGTTAATAAAAGCTTTAAATAATATCAAGCCACTCTTTTGAGTGGTTTTTTTTTGTTCTACTTTTGTTCAAATACATATTATGCATGCATAATATAAACTAACTCAAACATTTTTATTCAAATGAAAAAAACAAACTTTTTGATTTTCTTTTTCTTTTCTGGACTAATCGCGTTCTCGCAGGTTACAACATCAAACATTAAGGGACTAATTCTAGACGAGACTTCGGCGCCACTTCCTGGTGCCAATGTAGTTGCAATTCACACGCCAACAGGTACAAAATACGGTGCTGCAACAAACATTGATGGACGCTTTAATTTACTTAACTTAAGAGTTGGTGGGCCCTACACCGTAACAGTAAGTTACGTAGGTTATAAAGAACAAATCTTTAATGATGTGTTTTTAACTTTAGGTAAAACACAGAATATAGATGTGACTTTATCTGAAGATAGCGAGCAACTGGACGCCGTAGTTATTCAAGGCGGACAAGGCACAGGTACTTTTGGTAGTGATAGAACAGGTGCGGAAACCAGTGTGGGTAGACGGGAATTAACACGATTGCCAACAATTTCAAGATCAGCAGCAGATTTTACAAGATTAGAACCAACGGCAAGCGGAAATTCTTTTGGAGGTAGAAACGACCAATTTAATAACTTCTCTTTAGATGGTGCTATTTTTAATAATCCATTTGGATTGGATGCTCCAACACCAGGTGGACAAACGGATGCACAACCCATATCCTTAGATGCTATTGATCAGATTTCAGTTTCTACAGCACCTTATGATGTTACACAATCTGGTTTTACAGGGGCTTCTGTAAATGCAGTTACTAAAAGTGGAACTAATGAGTTTCATGGGACTGTTTATGGTTTTTACAGAGATGAAACGATGACTGGTAAGAAAATAAAGGGTGAAGATGTGGTGCGTCCAGATTTAAATCAAACGCAATATGGTGTGAGTATTGGAGGTCCCATTATTAAGAATAAACTCTTCTTTTTCGCCAATTTTGAAAAAGATGAGCGTGATGATTTAGGAACCAACGGTTGGATACCAAATACAGGTTCTGGCGCTCTTAATGAATCAAGAGTTTTAGAAAGTGATTTAATAGCTGTTAGAGATGCTTTATTAGCAGAAGGTTATGATCCAGGAGCCTATGAAGGATTTACTCATGCAGCAGAATCTACAAAGGGAATTTTTAAAATTGACTGGAATATAAATGATGATAACCGTTTGGCTATTATTTATAACTTCTTAAATGCGTCAAAACAAAAGCCAGCACATCCATCAGCATTAGGCTTTAGAGGTCCAAATGCCGCAACATTGCAATTCCAAAATTCTGGCTATGAGATCACTAACGAGTTGCGATCTATTCAATTAGAATTAAATTCAACCTTATCAGGTAACGTAACTAATAAATTACAATTTGGATATTCACATTTTAACGATTTTAGAAATCCATTTTCAACGCCTGCGCCATCTATAAACATCTATAAAGATGGATCACCATATATTATTGCAGGTCATGAGCCATTTTCAGTAAATAATAGGCTTGATCAAAAAGTATTGCAATTTTCTAACAATTTGAATTTTATTAATGGGGATCATACGTATACGGTTGGTTTTTCGTTTGAAAAATTTCAATTTGATAATTCATTTAACTTAACAAGTTATGGATTTGATCTTTTTGGAAGTGTAGATATCAATGATTTTGACGCTAGCAGTTATGATTTTGCTGGACCACAAGCTACATTTGCAGCTAATAATGCATTACCACCAGGCGAAGGTTGGGCTTTGGCCGAAACTAATGTAGGCCAATTAGCTTTTTATCTTCAAGATGAATGGAATGTTAATGAGAAATTTAAATTAACTTACGGTATTCGTTTTGATAAACCATTATTCTTTGACTCTGCAAAAAAAGCTCAAGATGTTATTGATCGTGGTTTTGTATTACCAGATTTTCAATACAACAATCCAAATACAGGCCAGAGCGTAACTATTGATAATACGCAAATGCCGAGTAATGATTGGTTAATTTCTCCAAGAATAGGGTTTAATTATGATGTAAATGGGGATGATACGTTCCAATTACGTGGTGGTTCTGGTTTATTTACCGGTCGTTTTCCTTTTGTTTGGTTAGGTAATCAAATAGCAAATCCAGATGCATTCTTTTTACAAGCTGTAGATCCAGATTATAAATTCCCACAAGTTTGGCGAACAAATATTGGTGCTGATAAAAAACTTGAAAACGGTTTAATTTTAACTGGTGATTTATCATATACTAAAGATCTTAATGGGCCGCATGTTCAACATTGGGGCTTTTTAGAACCATCAGGAACATTACCTGGTGTTGATAACAGAGCGGTATACACTGCTGCTGATCTTTTAAGTTTTGATGGCGGAAAAGGTAATGGCCCTTTTGTGTTTACAAATTCTGATAAGGGACGTATTTGGAATGCGTCTTTTAAAGCTCAAAAATCGTTTGATAATGGTTTATACACCATGCTAGCATATAGTTATTTAAATGCCAAAGATGTAAACTCTATTGAAGCAGAAATCACGAGTGATGCTTTTGCTGGAAACCCAATTGTTAACAATGTAAATAACGATGTGTTATCATATTCTAAATATGGCGATACACACCGTTTTATTGGTGTAGCTAGTAAAAAATGGAATTACGGCAATGGTAAATGGGGTACTACATTATCTACATTTTTTGAGTATGCTCAAGGCGGACGCTTTAATTACACATATGGAGGTGATATAAATGGAGACGGATCTAGAATTAATGACCTTATATACATACCTACATCAAATGAAATAACTCAAATGCAATTTACTGGTGCGAGCGACGGAGCAGCTTTGGATGCTTTTATAGCACAAGATGATTATTTAAGTGGACGTAGAGGACAGTATGCAGAGCGTTACGGCGCTTTAGCACCTTGGAGAGGACGTTGGGATATTAAGTTTTTACAAGATTATAATATCAAAATTTCTGAGAACAAAACAAATACCATTCAGTTTAGTATAGATATTTTAAACTTCGGAAATTTATTAAGTTCAGATTGGGGTGTAATCCAACAACCAAACAACATACAACCAATAGGCGTAAGTGTTGATGGTTCTGGAACACCAACATACTCATTTAATGGAAATCAGACGAGCACCTTTGGTTTCGATTCCAGTTTGGCCTCAAGATGGCAAGCTCAAGTAGGATTACGTTATATTTTCTAAGATAAAACAAGATATATTCTTAAATTTGCGCTCCTAAAACAGGGGCGCATTTTTTTTTAATGAGATTCAATTTTGTAACGTTTAATTGACGCATTCAAAATTGCAAATCGAACTAATCCCGATGTAGGTCGGGATCTCATAAAAAGGAGTTACAATCGGTTTTAGTTAAATAGTTTTTCGCTTTCGCGGAAATTAAAGTATAAATAATAATTTCTCCCTAAAAAGGGTTATTACTAGTAGAAAATGAAATACAGCAGACTTACAAAAGAACAATTTGAAGAATTACATAAAGAATTTATTAATTTTTTGGCAACACAATCGGTTACTGCCGATGAATGGGAAAATTTAAAAGCGAACAAACCAGAAATGGCAGAAATGGAACTCGATGTTTTTAGCGATTTAATTTGGGAAGGGGCTTTAAATAAAGCGGAATATTTAGAAAGTATTTCTCCACAACACATGTATTTGTTTCATTTGGGTGAAGATAAAATGCAAGCCATAGTTTTAAATATAAAAAATGATGTAGATATTACAACTACGGAAGGCTATAATTGGTTGCGCGAAAACTTAATGGACGATAATGTGGAGTTTTTACAAGCTGATAAAGAATATACAGACGATAAAAACTTAGATAAATTTAAGATGATTGAGCAAGGCGCAGTCATTACAAAAGGTGATTTATATAAGTATTTTGATAAGTTGATTAATTAAAAAACAAGTCGCAGTGTTCAGTCGCAGTGTTCAGTCGCAGTGTTCAGTCGCAGTAATCAGTCACAGTAATCAGTGGCAGTATTCAGTGGCAGTATTCAGTGGCAGTTGGTAGTAAATTACAGAAAACTTGAAATCAGGTAGTTTTATATTTTACTAAAAGTTTACTTATAATTACCTGTTTTGATTTGATTTTTTGATTTGGTATTTAGCTAGAAATGTCTACTAAACATTCCTAAAAAGCTAAATAGTGTATCAAGACAAAATGAATAAATGAAATAAATTTCTTTATATAAACTTGGACTTATGCTTTTTTTCATTCAAAAAGGCTCTCAATGACGATTGCATTAATTATTTTTGTTTTTTGAAGACAAAGTTGCTTTGTCATTCCCGCAAATGGGAATCTACTTTGAAGAATAATTTTAATAATTACTAAATGAGATACCTGCCTTCGCAGGTAGTTAATATGGCTCAAAAACCAAGCATTCCAAAAGGCACAAGGGATTTTAACCCAGAAGAAGTCGCAAAGCGCAACTATATTTTTAATACCATTCGTGGTGCTTTTGAAACATTTGGATTTCAACCTATTGAAACCCCAAGTTTTGAAAACTCGGATACGTTGATGGGGAAATATGGTGATGAAGGGGATAGACTTATTTTTAAGATTTTGAATTCCGGGGAATTTTTAATGACTTTTAATATTTCATTATTAGAATCCATTAAAACAATTTTATTCAATTTTCAAATTTATTTAAAAGAGTCTAGTGATATTTCTGAAATAAAAATAAAATATTTTAGAGATAATTTTTTAGAAGTTTATCCGGATATTTTTAAGAAGAATAATCAAATTAAGTTTGAAGAGAACAGGACTAAATTTGAGCAATTATCCGCTGACATATGGCATTTTATAGAATTCTATATCATTAATGTGGATGGAAATATAAATAGGTTAAAGGATGCAGATAATGAAACTTTGACAGATTTCACAATGAGAGTTTTTGGAGGGTTTAATTTTAATTTAGGGTCTCAATATATGAGTGATTATATATCCGAAAAAGCCCTCCGCTACGACCTAACCGTACCTTTCGCACGCTACGTAGTGCAACACCAAAACGAAATAGAATTCCCATTCAAGCGTTACCAAATTCAACCGGTTTGGCGCGCCGATAGGCCTCAAAAAGGACGTTTTAGAGAGTTTTATCAATGTGATGCTGATGTAGTTGGAAGTGATTCGTTATGGCAAGAGGTTGAGTTTATTCAATTGTACGACACGGTTTTTTCAGCTTTAAAACTAAATGGTGTTGTTATTAAAATAAATAATAGAAAAATACTTTCTGGAATTGCTGAAGTTATAGGTGCAAGTGATAAATTAGTTGATTTTACGGTTGCTCTTGATAAATTGAATAAAATAGGCGAGGAGAAAGTAAAAAAAGACATGCTAGTTAAAGGAATTCCGCAATCTGGAATTGATAAATTACAACCACTTTTTACATTATCTGGTTCGTTTGAATCTCAAATAGAAAGTTTAAAAACTATTTTAAGCACCTCCGAAGAAGGAAAAAAAGGTATTGAAGAATTAGACTTTATAAATAAAGCCATAACTGAATTAGGTTTAAGTACAACTAAATTACAATTGGATGTGACTTTAGCGCGTGGATTGAATTACTATACTGGTGCCATTTTTGAAGTATCTGCTCCCGAAAAAGTAAAAATGGGATCTATTGGTGGTGGTGGTCGTTACGACGATTTAACTGGTGTTTTCGGGATGAAAGATATGAGTGGTGTTGGTATTAGTTTTGGTTTAGACCGTATTTATCTGGTTTTAGAAGAATTGGGATTATTCCCTGAAGCGGTAAACAATAATGTGGATGTGTTATTCGTCAACTTTGGAGATAAAGAAGCGTTATTCAGCTTAAAAGCTATAAAAAAATTGCGTTTGGAAGGTATTAATGCCGAATTATACCCTGATAAAATAACCAATGGTAAGCACATGCGTAAGCAAATGACCCATGCAAATAATCGTAATATCCCTTTTGTAGTTATAGTGGGCGATGAAGAAATGGGTTCTAATACCTATACTTTAAAAAACATGATTTTTGGTGAACAAGATAAAGTATCGTTAGAAACCTTAATTTCTAAAACAAAGAAGTCCTGAACGTCAATTCAGGACCTGTTTAGTATTGGAGATTTGGAGGGTTTATTTTAAAGTGACTAACTCAAACAATTATCAATCTTTCAATACCTGTTTTTTTACTCTATCTATAATGTTTGTAACTCGATATCAATCGTTTAGACTGCTAATATACAATTTTATTTCATATAAACACGATGAAACGCAAATAAATTCGATTAAGTGTATAAAAAAGTCCTGAACGTCAATTCAGGACCTGAAGTAAGTTAAGTTTAAAAGTAGATTTGGGACAAAAAAACTAAGACTAACTCAACTAACTATTTTATTAATACTTTTTTTGATATGGTATTATTTTCAGTTTTCATATTGATAATATAGACTCCGGTTTTAACGTGTTTGGTTTTAAGCTCAAAATAGTTTTTACTAACATCATAAATAGGGAATTTATAAATGGGTTGACCCAACAAATTATAAATGGCTATATTTTCAATATTTATCATCGATGGATTGTGAATAATTACACTTTCCTTTTCATTGGAAAAATATACTTGTAAGTTATTATTCCATTTTTCTTCAACGCTTAATGCTAATTTAGATGTATTGCCAAAGGTAATTTCAAAACGATTTAAGTGTTCTCCAACAGTTAAATAAACTTCATATTTATCTGCTTTTAAATCATGGTATATGTCCAGCTCTTTGTCATGTAAATAAATATTTAAATGAGCTGCAATATGTTCTAAATCATCTATTTTGATAGATGCTAGTCCTTCTTTATCAATCCTTACTCCAAGTGCAAGATTTTGTTCTGCATCAAAACTATTTATAGCTTGAATAACATATTTATTATTATTAAAAAGCCAAAACATATCTTCTTTGTTATCTTCAATTAATGGGGCGTCATAGCCAATATCAAAAGTGTTAGTACAATTTGCATCAACACCAACTAATAATTGGCGGTGATACCCTTTTGGGGAATCTAGCATCAATCTAATTTTTTGTCTATGGTCTTCTTTTTGGGTATTATTTTGCTTTAGAAATATAGAGGACGCTTCGCTTTCTTTTTTAAAAACACGTTGACTATTCTTGAATAATAGATCACCTCCATCAATACTTTCAGTAAGTGCAGAGTTGCTATTATTTTCAACTAAATCAGTATCAAAAATTGCAGACACAAAGAACCCTTGCCCAACAGGAACATATCTTCCAGGAACTTTGGTGCCACTATTTCCAGTGGTACTCATTCTTTTATCATTACTAACTGCAACGGCGCCACCCATTAAGTTATAAGTAGCGTATCCACCATCATATTCTGGAACAACATGGGTTCCGCTGGAAAAATGATCCCAGAAATATAAGGTGCCATTAATAATGTTTCCATTTGCATTTCTGCCATTGTTTTCTAGATTACTGATATTATCTTTAATAAATTCATCGGCATCAAGGGCAGAAGGGTATGGGTTACCCACTAAACAGTTATTACCAGCTTTAATGGGTATTGTTATATCCCCGTTGTTTGGCTTGCCTTCAAAAACATAGTTTTGTGTTGAAGTAAATGATGTTCCAGAGCTTTCAACCCCTTTCATGGTAAAACCTTCACCTACATGAATTGTTCCTGTACTTCTTAAATGTTGCCAAGATGAATAATCATTGCTTAATTGACTACCGTATTTCCAAATCCAATAATCGGCTACACTAATTTCGGTGCCTGAAACACTACCATTATAACCAGAGGTTAAAAATGTGATATTATTAGGATGTGATGGAACTGTACCATTTTTTAAAATATTGTTAGTAAAACTAAAAGCTGTATTATTAATTGAAGTATTAATTAAACCAACAGGCGATGACCAATAGTTGTATGTATATAAATCTTTAGTGCCTTGTTGGTCGCGTTCCAAAGATCCTGAACTACTTGTATCTAAATCACTACCAGTGGTTTGTATCAATTGTGATTCGCCTTCTAGATCAATTTTGCCGTCTAATTTTAAATAATGGGAAACGCTTATACTGTTTCCGGAATTTGTCGCCGTATCGCCGTTAAGTTGTAATTCGCCACCATTAACTAGTAAGCCCAATACCGTTCTATTTCCATTTCTATTCGCAGGAATTAATGACGTATTTGAATTATCCAATTTCACATTATGATTGATTTTTACAATATTACAGTCAATAGTTTCTTGGGAAGATAAATTAGATTTTGCACCTGGAAGATATTGCACATCGCCATTAACCCATGTTTTTTTATCATCCCAATCACCATCTTGTACAGTTTGATAAGGTAGTGGCGCTGTTTGAGCATCTACACTATCAAAATTAATCAAAGAAGCATCGTTTCCACTATTAGATTCGTCTTTTACACTACCAAATACAAATCGATTCATTGGGTAATAAGCAATTAAGTTATTCCAAGGCATAGAAGCTATTTCATTTTTCGTTGTTGATGACGGTAGAATTTTACCATCAGTATTTAGATCATTATTTTTTTGAATTTCTTGATTCATTATATAACGAATCTGGTCTTCGGAAAGGGTAACATTCCAAACCCTTACTTCATCTATACTACCACTAAATTTTTGTTGTCGTTTAATATAGTGTGATGCTCCAATCATAAAATGACTATCCGAAGGCGTATTTATAGGACCTAAAGTATCATCACTATCTTCTAAAATACCATCAACATATAAACTAGTCATGTTGGTAGCAGTGTTAAAAGTAGCAGCTATATGATGCCATTCGTTATCAGGAATAGTTGTGGAACTCTCAATACTATTATTGTTCAAATCCTCAGGATCTCGCCACTCCATCATGATTTTATTGTCTTTATTTATTCCTAAAGCATAGCCATGATTATAATTTTTGTTATAATAATTTCGTTTAGAAATGATATCAAAATTTCCATTATCCCCAGCGTCTCGTTTTACCCATGCGCTAATAGTATAGTCTGTATTCGCTAGGTCATTTACATCGCCAGCGGCAAGGTACATGTCAGTTCTGTCAAATGATACAGCTCTTGGTATTTCATCAGTTATAGCTGTAGATCCAAAAGTGATGTATTTAGTACCTTCAAAGTAGAAATCAACTTCTAATTCAGTTCCTACAATTTTCATTGTTGCAGATGTTACATTTGTAGTAAACGAATCATCTGCAGCAATTATCATTACATAGTCTTCGTTACCAGCATTGGTAGCTGAAACCATTGATTTTGGAATGGATAATTTTATAGTTGGAACGGAGTCGGAGTTAATTATTTTCCATTTCCTGCCAACTGGAGTTACACTTACACGAGTAGTTACTCCTGTTTTCGTTCCAAAATCTTTTATAATATCCATTGTTGGAGTAATGGCCTCATTATTATGACCCCATGTTAAGAATGTTTTATCAGCAAAAAATGAGTAGGTATTAGCACTATTAGCAGCTGCAATTTCTTTTATACCTATGGTAATATCATCAGAGGAATTTAGTGTTTTGGCTTGTTTTAGATTTAATTGTGAAGCGTCATCTTGCCCAATATATGTTACATTGTAGTTATAGCTGGCGTTTACTGATTCATCCCATATAAGCCTTCCATCTGAATCCAGGTAATCTTGAGCTGTTACGGAATAAAAAGTTAAGAATACTCCTAACAGGACATATTTTGAAAAAGTAGGCACTTTCTCCATAAGGGTTAAATCTTTAGTTTGGGGACTAATTATTTGTTCAAAAATAAACTAAAAATCCATGAAACGCAAATAATATCGATTAAATGAATTTATTTAAGTAGTTTTTTCTTATTATTTATAATAAATTCAATACTAATGAAATGAAAATATTTTACCGAAACTTATTTTAAGGAAGTGTATTCTTTGGAATATTAAATCATTTTTTGAATATAGGTTGTTTAGCTATCAATTTCCATTATTATAAAGACCCTTAAAGATTAGAGTTAATAAGAGATTAATAGAGTATTTACTCTAATTGAGTTTGAATGAAATACAAGTATTAAAAAAAGCTAAACGTTTTATTAAAACTAAAAAACCCAAGACTAAAATCCTGGGTTTTCCTTTATTTACTTGTAGCGAGAGGGGGGCACGATCCCCCGACCTCCGGGTTATGAACTCTAATCATTTGGAATTAAAATCAATCGATATACACTAAAAGCTATTGATTTACAGGGTTTTATTTTATTTGGCAGTATTTAATATTAAATAATATCAACAAATGTTGTACCTATGTTGTACCTGAAATTTGTATATTTACTTACATACAACTTTAAATAAATTATGGCATCGGTTAAAGCAGTTATAAGGACAAAACAAAATTCTCAGAATTTATTTCCAATTGCAATACGAATTACAAAGGATAGAAAGACTTCTTTTTTGTATACAGGTCAGTATATAAAGAAGAATCAGTGGGATAAGACTAAAGGACAGGTAAAAAAATCTCATCCAGATGCATTGAATATCAATCAATTAATTTTTAAAAAACTTTCGAAGGTTAATAGAAGTCTGATGGACGCCGAGACCAATAGCGAATACATGTCTTCAAAGCATGTTAAAAGTTCAGTAACTTCAAAGAAGGCTAATGACTTTTTTGAAATAGCTAAAATCTATTTAAAAAATATTGAGGACAGAAAGAAATTCCATCAATTAGATATTGAAATTAGGCGGATAGAGGTTTTCAGAGAATTTCTAAAGAAGGATAAACTTTTTTTTGATGAATTGCATATCGAATTACTTAAAAAATTTGAAAACTATCTGCTTAATGAACGTAGTCTTTCAAAGCGAACAGTGGTAAATTATATGATTACCATTAGAACCATTTTTAACTTAGCAATAACAAATTCTTCCGTGGATGTAACGTTATATCCATTTGGAAGAGGGAAATATCAAATAAAATTCCCCGAAACAAAAAAAATTGGATTAAATAGTGATGAAATAACCATTTTGGAGAATATTGAAGGTTTAACAAAAGCTCAAGAATACGCTTTGCACGTATGGTTACTAAGTTTTTATTTTGCAGGTATTAGAGTTAGTGATGTGCTCCAATTGAAATGGAAAGATTTTTTGGATAACCGCTTATATTACCGAATGGATAAAAACAATAAATTATTATCCTTAAAAGTTCCGGGTAAAGTTTTTAATATTTTAAATAAATTAGAAAGACGTGATAGCTCTGTGTTTCTGTTTAAGGAGTTAGAGGGGGTTGATTTAGATAACAAAAGGTTATTAAGAACTAGAATAAAAACTGCAACAAGAAATTTTAATAGAAGATTAGAGATTGTTGCCACCAAAGCTGGTATAGATAAAAAAATGAGCATGCACATTGCACGTCATAGTTTCGGAAACATCTCAGGAGATAAAATTCCTATTCAAATGTTACAGAAATTATATAGACATTCTTCGGTTACAACTACCATACAGTATCAATCAAATTTTATGCAGAAGGATACAGATGAGGCATTGGATAAAGTCCTTGATTTTTAATTTTTGCTGGATTTTTTGAATTTTATATGTTGATTAGAGATAGTTAAGAATGAGTTACGTATCTCTTATTATGGATTTAATATAATGAGTTTAATTTGATATGATTTCAGGAATTTTTACTTGGTCATTAAGCTCATAACCCGAAGGTCACTGGTTCGAGTCCAGTTCCCGCTACTAGTAAACAAAAAGCTTCCGAGAAACCGGAAGCTTTTTTTATTCCAATGTGTACAGAATAAGGCTGTTTTTCATCCTCTTAATATTATTTGTTGTTATTTGATTTCATTTAGTACTTGGTATGAATTTTTTATTTCTGAAAAATAAATTAGATTGTTAGCAGGAACACTTAAACCCTTTTTCAAACATAAAACTCCCAGTAGTTATCTCACTGGATACCTTTGAAGATAAGTATTTCAAATTAATTGGCAAAGAACCAGAACGTGGTTCTGATGCAAAACACTGCTAGTCCAAAAAAAGGAAGTGATCCTTTCCGTATAGGGGGGCAAAAGAAATACTAAAAGAATTTAAACACATAATTGATACACCTAGATTAAAATTGTGAGTGTACTTCCTTGAAGTAGAAGGTTTGCCTAAAATAAGTTGGTCAAGTTTGTATAGCAATAAGAAGAACAAATTTCTAGATTAGAAATTTATATAAGACATTCTTATAATTCCTATATCTTTTCAAAGATTAGTATCACTTTTTTGATACAAGGGTTTTTAAATACAATTTTCTTAGTTTTTGATAAGAAATGACAGAGCTACAAAAAAAAGTTAAAAAAAGGATTAATAATTTCATATTTATAAATTAATCTAAACCTAAAGCATAGAGAATAACAACTCCTATAAAACCAGAAATACCCATTACTAAAGATTGAATGGAAAATGTTTTGTAAAGTATTTTTATAGGAACATTATGAAGCCTATTCAATAACCAAAAAAAGCTAGAGTTTGCATGAAAAACACAAAAAGATCCACAGCCAATTAAAGCAGCCATAATTTCTGGAGAGTATGACATCATATCTGTCATACTTCCTAAAACAGATGCTGTGCCAATTAATGATACTGTAATAGATCCTGTTGCTGTGGTTAGTATAGCAGCAAAAAGAAAAGGCAGCACAAAACCCAAATACGTGGCACTTGCAAAATATATTCCTAGAGATTCTTGCACTCCAGATTCTCTTATAATAGCTCCAAAAGCACCACCAGCACCAGTAATCATAATTACCAATGCCGATTTTATAATTGCAGACTCTACCAAAGTATTTAAATTGGATTTTTTATAATTTAATACAGAAATTCCCACACCAATTAAAACTGCAATCATTGGTGTACTAATGAACTGTAAAATTTTTCCAAAATTATGTTCTTTCATCTCTACAAAAGAACCAATTGCCATTAAAACTACAGGTACAATTATAGGCAGTATATCTTTAAATACATTACCTTCTTGAAGTATTGCTGTTTCTTTATTTTTGTTGAAATCTTTATGCTGATTGATTTGTTTATCAAAAGGAAGTATATAATTTTTACAATATACTTTGACCCACAAGATTCCGCCAACAACAGAGAAAATGGCAACTATAGAATTAATGAGAATCAACCTTCCTAAGTTAACATTTAAAAGAGAAGCAACAGCCAATGGCCCTGGAGTTGGAGGCATTAAAGTATGAGAAACTGTTAAACCAGAAGCCAAACAAAGCCCAACAACTAAAACAGGTATTTTAGACCTTTTTGATAAGGCTTCTACTATAGGATGAAAAAGGATATAAGCTACATCAACAAAAATAGGGATAGATATTATGTACCCAGTAATACCCATTGCCCAGGGTATTTTTTTGATGCCTACAAGGTTTACAATTTGTTCAGAAATTCTAAAACTTCCACCTGTTTCTTCTAAAATTTCACCAATTAAAGCACCTAAAATCACCACAACAGCAATCCATTGTAGGGTTTTACTAAAGCCTGTTAACAATACATCTACTGTTTTTTCGCCACCAAAACCTAAAGTTAAACCCAGTACAATAGCTGCTAAAATTAACGCCATAAATGGATGGAGTTTCCACTTAGAAATTCCTAAAATTAGCAGGATTAATACTATAGCAATAGCTGAGAGCTGAAAAATCACAAATTTAATTAATTCATTTTTGGAACCATCCAATACGTGTATTGGTAATTTTGGTAAGGCAACAAATATTCTTTTCTTGGCAAACTACCCCAACTGTCTACCCCACCTACACCAGAGGTAAAACCATCTATATTTAAGAAAACTTTTTCACGAGGTTCTAAAAGTCTGATGTGTTTTTGGGTTGTTTTTTTATTTTTTCCAGAATCTAAATCAGAAGTATTAAAATGTAATGCCGAAAAGTTTAAATGCTTATCACCATAAAAACGTAATGAAATTCCTTTTTGACTCACAAGTTCTACCCAGCGAATATCTGTTCTATTTCCATTCTCTTGAGGTCTGGCATATTTAGTTAGTAAATCGGTTACACTGCTAGAAAATACCCCAATATTTCCTGATTTTTTTCTATCTATATACGATTCTTCAGGACCTCGTCCATACCAATTTACAAGATTAAAACCTTTTTGTATTACAAATTCATTTCCAAATTTATATAGATTAGGGTGTTCATTTTGTTTGAATTTATACTGTCTTCTAGCATCAATCTTACTTTTTCCTTTTAGAGCTTTAAAATCATTATCAACCTTAATAGCTCCATTGCCATAAATGGTATAGGTTTGCTTAAAACTAGCATCACACTGCAACATTTTTTGATAAAATTCTATTGCAATATACGCTTCATCTTCAATTATTTTATGCGATATGTTGCTGCTTTTCTTACCCGCAGTTAACCATTTTCTGTATAAAACTGGCGTATTTGCACCATAATCGTTATCTACTGGTGCTCTCCAAAAGTTAATCTGTGCTCCATGGTCTATTATTTTTTCATTTTTAAAAGTGTATGCGTTAATAATGCCTTTATTTTTATCAAAACTGATGCTAAAGTTGTTATTAAAGACTTTTATATTATTTTTAGATGCTTTAACGGTAATATTCCCTTTTGTAAAGCTTGGCGCTTTAAATTGAACTGTATGTAATAAGAATTGTTCAGTAGCAATTTCATATCCTTTTTTAAGTAAAGGTTCGTCTGTTTTTAATTTTACAGAAAGATTTAAAAAGTACTCTTTATTCTCGTCCATTTTTGTTTGAAATGGTATGCTTATTTTTTTACTCTCTTGTGGGTTGACATTGATGTTTGGGATACTTCCTTTTTCAATTTGGAATCCGTTTTCTATTATAGCCCAATCTAATTTGTAGTTGGATAAATCTTTAAAAAAGTGCCAATTTTTTATGGATACTTCGTTTAAATTGAAGTCAGCTTTCTTGTAAAACTTTACTTCTTGCATTATTTTTTTCGCTTCAAATAAATGCGGATTTGGGGTTTTATCAGCTTGAATTAACCCATTATTTAAAAAGTTATGATCGCTTGGGGTGCCTTCTGGACCAAAATCGCCTCCATAAGCAAAGTATTCTTTTCCGTTTTTTTCTGTTAAAAGCCCTTGGTCTTGAAAATCCCAAATAAAACCTCCTTGTAATTTGTTATATTTCTCAAACAAATCCCAATATTCTTTAAAACCTCCCAAACTATTTCCCATTGCATGTGCATATTCACACAAAATAAAAGGTCTTGTTTGGCTATCATCTTTTGCATAGGTTTCTATTTGTTCATAACCTGCATACATGTGCCCAACAATATCTGTATTCCATTCTTCTAAAGCGCGTTCATAGTGAATAGGTTTTGTAGCATCTAGTTCTTTTGCTTTTAAATAAGCTCTATAAAAATTATTACCATTGCCAGCTTCATTACCCATAGACCAAACAATGATTGAAGGATGGTTGCGATCTCTTAATATCATTCTTTCTACTCGCTCTACATGGGCCTTTTCCCAATCAGGATTATTTCCCAATGTTTTGGTTAAATCGTAGCCAATTCCATGCGATTCAATATTTGCTTCGTCATATACATAAATTCCATATTTATCGCATAATTCGTAAAAGTATGGGTCATTTGGGTAATGAGAAGTTCTTACAGCATTAATGTTGTTTTCTTTAAAGATTTTTATATCTTCTAGCATACTCTCCCTACTTATGACATGGCCATTAATAAAATTATGTTCATGTCTGTTGACACCTTTTATAAGTATGGGCTTGCCGTTCACTAACAACTGGGCTTTCTTAATTTGTATATTTTTAAACCCAACATGTTGGTTGATTACTTGTAGGGTTTTCCCCTTTTTATCAAGAAATTCAAGTTGTAGGTTGTATAAATTTGGAATCTCTGCGCTCCAAGCCAATGCATTTGGGATAGTAGTTTCAAATTTAAGAGTAGTGTTAGAATTAGGATTTAAATTTACCAACTGAATACTGGAATAAACTGTAGTAACTCTATCGTTAAGATTGACCTTGAGCTGTCCTTTAAATTTTTTTGAATTTACGCTTTCAAGATCAATAATTAAAGAGAATGCTCCATCTTTATAATTATTAATTAAATCTGAGTTAACAACATAGTCCTTAATAAATGTTTTGGGAGTGGCATACAAATACACATCACGCTCGATACCAGAAAACCTCCAAAAATCTTGATCTTCTAAATAGCTGCCGTCACTCCATCGGTAGACTTCCAAAGCAATAGTGTTTTTACCAGTATTTACATAATTGGTCAGATTGAATTCTGCCGGAAGTTTCGATCCTTGACTATAACCTACTTTTTTACCGTTTACCCAAATGTAAAAAGCTGATTTTACTGCACCTAAATGGATAATTACCTCTTTGTTTTCCCAATGCTTTGATATGTTGAATGTTCTTTTGTATGAGCCAATGGGGTTATATCCATCTGGAATATCTGGTGGGTTGGGTGTCTCTGTAAAACTGAATGGGTAAGGTATGTTGGTATAGATTGGAATACCATAGCCTTCTAATTCCCAGTTCGCTGGTACAGGAATCTCATCCCATGAATCTGTATTAAAATCATTTCTGTAAAATTCTGCTGGTCTATTTTTGGGATTCCTTGTCCATTTAAATTTCCAAAGCCCATTTAGAGACTGATAGTTGTCAGATTGGTTAACGGTATTATTATTTGCCAAATCTTTAGACTCATAGGGAAAAAAACTGGCTCTACCTGGAAGTTTGTTAATACCAATAACTTTAGGATTTTCAATAATAGGATCTAAAGTTTGAGCTTCATTTGATAGAACTGATGCTATTACTGTTATTAATGAAAGAACGATTTTTCCTGACAAACTACTCATGAATATTTTATTTATTGTTTTTTACTTTTTTGTATTCCTTTGCATATTTTGTAAACCCTGGTTCTAAGCCTTTTTTCATTTGCTCTATGGCTTCCGGATGTACCTTCTTTATCCACTTCAATATGGCGGCTGCTTCAGAGTTTGAAACGTTTTCAATAGTCTGTTTGTCAAACCCTAAATCTGTATGTTTTGTATTCCAATCGTAGTAATAACCTCTCATTTTATTAGCTTGCTCTTGGTAGTTTTCATCATGTATAAGATTGTTTGTTTCAAATGGATCATTTACAATATCGTACAATTCTTCCGATGCTTTAGCAGGCTCAAAAAATTGTTTCTGTAATTCAGTTAGTTTACCTTCCTCTTTTAATCGTCTCATTATATGTAATGCAGGTCTATAAAATTCTAGATATGCTTGATGCCGGTCTTGAGGTTTAGTGGTAATATTGTTTTTAATGTATTTGAAGTTGTGTGTGGTTATGGCTCTCGATTGTTCCAAAACCTCATCCCAAAGATCTCTGGCAGAATAGATATATTCCCTAGGATTCTCATCTGTTTTCAAAATGTTTCTTGAAGTCATATAGTTAGGTAACGCTATATCTGCAGAGCCTAAAATAGTTGCCGCTACATCTATGGAAGCAACCAATCTAAAGTCTTTTTTTCCGCCGGTAAGTTCTGCAGGCCAATTGGCAATTAAAGGTAGGTGCAATCCAGATTGGTATAGATATCCTTTTCCTCTAATATTACAACGGCCGTTATCACCTATAAAAATAATGAGCGTATTATCTCTCATTCCCTTTTTTTCTAATTCTTCAATTAAAAGGCCCATCTCGTAATCCACGTATTCAATTTGATCCAGATATTTAGCCCAGTCCAAACGAATTTCTGGAGTGTCTGCTATATAAGGTGGAAGCACTACGTCTTTTGGGTCTACCTTATGGGTTGATATTTTCCTGATTTCATCCCACCAACTACCTCTGTGGCTTGTATTTAAGGTAACCTGTGCAAAAAAGGGTTGATCTTTAGTTTCAAAACTACCTTGTTTATCAAATAATCCAAATTCGGTTTCACCATTCCAATTTCCAATAGCTTGGTGCTTAAAATTCACATCAATCTTATTACTTCCCCCGCTAACCAAGTTATTGCCTATTATACAGGTGTAACCCGCATCTCTCAAGTAAGATGTAATGGGTTTGTAGGGGTTAGCCAAGGGTTTGTCTCTATTAGACCTATGATGCTGTGTGTTTGTGATGTTTTGGTGTACTCCGGTAATCATATTTGACCGACTAGGTGAACATATGGAATTATTGCCATATGCATTCATAAATTGGATTCCGGTTTTTGCCAGATTATTTAAAATTGGTGTTTTTACAGCGTGCATCCCGTAACATTCTAAATCTGTACTAATATCTTCGGCTAGAACGAACAAAATATTTGGGAGTGCTTTTTCCTTCGTATTCTCGTTGGTTACATTATGTGGCTTTTTACAGTTAACAAACAATACTAAAACTAACATTAGGTATTTGTAGAATCCAATTTTCATCTTTTTAATTATTTAACTGACTTATTAGAAGCAAATATCAATAGTGTTAGAACTAATATATGAGCAAAAACTATCAACTATTTATCATAAATTAACAAACTAGATAATTATAAGGATATTATGATGCTTTTTATAAACCTGCAATGTTAAAATTTGATATATACTCGGTAAGTACTGGAAAACGATAATAGATATATTAATATACTTTTGTTTAACATATTGTAAATTTTAGCTTAAAAGAATATGAATGTAGAATTTATGTCTCCTAGTATAGTGGAACGGATAAAAAAATCTGGAGAGGTTATTTTATTGTTTGTTTTAGTGATTTTAACGGCTTTTTTTTTTGGGTGTAAGCTACAATCGAATCCATCGACAATAATTGAACATCCAAACGTATTGTTTATTATTGTTGATGATCTAAATGATTATCAGGGAGTGCTTGGTGGACATCCTCAGGTTAGGACTCCTCATATAGATAAGTTTGCCAAAACAGGAACAATATTTAGCAACGGACATACTAATGTTCCAGTTTGTTCTCCTTCTCGGAATAGTTTATTTACTGGCGTTTATCCACATAATTCAAGAGATTTTGGTTGGACTCCGCATTATAAGCAGGCCGTCTTGAAAAACCGTAAAACATTTATTGAACTATTCAAAGAAAACGGATATAAAACATTTGGAACAGGTAAATTATTACACAAAAATGTAAAATCATATTGGACGGAATGGGGAGTTCCTGAAGGAATAAATTATGGTCCCCATGCCTATAGTGGTATTGACGAAAACCAAAAACGTATTATTGGGCATTCTTCTGTAAAGGAACCCTTTAGAAGTATAAATGTTGTAGATGGTTCGTTTGCCCCATTATCAGATACTCCTGTTGCTAAGGATAGTTTAGGCAATAATAGAAAAACTGGTTGGACCTATGGTAATAAGCCCTATAGATATTTGACAGACGATGATCGTGATTTAATGCCTGATGAATTGCATGCGGAGTGGGTTGAAAATAAAATCAAAGCACTTGAAAAAGGCAAAGCCTCAATGCCTTTCTTTATGGGGGTTGGTTTTGTAAAACCACATACGCCATTGTATGCCCCTAAACACTATTTTGAAATGTATCCATTAGATAGCATTAAAATGCCTATCACAAAAGAAAGGGATGTAGATGATGTTTATTACTCAACCGTTTATGAACCATCTGAAATGGGGCTGGCGTACTATAGAAAATTGCGATTGGCCTATCCGGACGGAGATGAAGGATTGCGCAAATTTTTACAGGCATATTTGGCATGTGTCACTTTTGTTGACGACCAAATAGGTAAGGTAATCAATGCTTTGGACAACAGTAAATTTAAGGACAATACTATTGTTGTTTTGGTTAGTGACCATGGCTGGCAAATGGGAGAAAAGGATTATTTGTATAAAAATTCCCCTTGGGATGAAAGCACGAGAATTCCATATATTATTAGATATCCCCTACGCTCTGTGCCAGGAAGTAAAGTAAATCAGGCCGTTTCATTAATCGATTTGTATCCTACTTTTAAGGAACTATGCATGTTGAAAGGTTCATTGACACAAGATGGTTCTGATGCCAAACTAGACGGGTTTAGTCTAGCTCCATTTTTAAAGACTACAAAAACAACATCATGGGAAGGACCAAATGGGGCATTAACCGTATTGGGTGCAGGGATTAACAAACCAATAGAGGGAGTTGGTTTTAGTAGTAATCCCAGTGCCGCATGGCATATTGAAATCACAAAAGATTTAGATACTTCTTACGTACATCAACAAAATTACACCTACCGCACAAAAGATTGGCGTTATATACTTTATAAGAACGGTAAAGAAGAATTGTATCATATTAAAAATGATTCTTACCAGTGGTTAAATCTAGCTAATAATTCCAAATTTATAAAAATTAAAAATCAGCTAAAAGCAGAAATGCTAACACTTATTAAGTAACCTTTTTTAAGGTCAAATCTACTTATTAATAACCAAGAAAATATAGTGTTATATTATAAGATGACATTAGGTAATAACTGGAAGTTAACCGATAATTATCGTTACAAGTTACAGAGGCTTTAAGTATAATTTTACTACTAAATATTAAAATCAAAGATAATTATGAAAATTTCAAGAACCATTGTTTTGGTTGTTTTAGGGTTTGTATTTAATGGCTATGCCCAAAATGCTAATTATTCTCAGGATTTTGAATCTTTTGAAAAAGGTACAAATCTGTTAAAAATTAAGAAGAAAAGATTCAATTCTTGGGGAGGAGCTACTTGGACGGTAAGCCAAACCAACAAAAAAGGAAATAATAAATCAGACAAATTTGCAACAAGTGGAGATAAAGTTAATGCTACTTTGGTGCAATATCATAACCTAGAGGTGGGTAAAACTTATTTGTTTAAGGTAGCTGTAAAAATCACTAATGCTGGAGGTGTTAATTGGAAGACCAACTATGCTGTTAAAGTAATTTCAGGAGCTAAAGGCAATACACATATTTATGGTGAAAATAACGTAAAAGAACCAGGAGAAAATAAATGGAGAGAACATAAAATTGTATTTACCGTATTAGAAGGTAAGGAAAAAGTTGCACTACAAGTTTACCGTTGGGCCGAAGGCATTACATTAAATGTCGATGACTTTTCATTAACAGAAATGTTTGGCGATAATTAAAGATTGCAAGCACTTCAAAAATAATTTAAATAAAAAACTAAATAATTAAAATCTTTACAAAATGAAAAAAAATTACTTATTACTACTATTTGTGTTTTCCTTAACGATTGTTGCAAGTGCGCAACAAACTCTTTATTCAGATGATTTTGAAACCGGTTATACAAATGATGCTGACCTTGCAGGGGTCAATGGTTGGCAGGTTTTTGGCACGACTCCAATAGTCAAGTCCGTTCAGAATGCTGGTGCTGGTTTTAATGGTTCAGATTGGTATATTGAAATAAGTACCGGAGCTTTTCAACAAATACAAAAGGTTTATGAGTTGGTTTCTGGTGAAACGTATGAATTTAAAATTCAAGCAATTCGAACCAACGGTTTTAATGGAGAATTGAAAGTTCAAGCTTTTAAACTTGGGGGTACGACTACACTAATTACAGAATCACCAGCTGCAATTACAAATGATGCATATCAAGAAAAATCAATCACATTTGTTGCTGATGAGAGTATTAATCATGGCTTTAGAATTACTCAAAATTTTGGGACTTCATTTATGCAAATTGATGATGTTGAGATTACTTGTACCAGCTGTCCTGTTTTATCCGTTAACGAAAAGAACGGATTTGAGTTTGCAATGTACCCCAACCCTGTTACGGATGTGATACATTTTAACACAAAAGAGCGTTTAGCATCTGCACGTATTTATGACCTTTTAGGAAAAGAAGTGCTTCAAGTTTTAAACCCTTCAGAAAGTATAAACATATCAACTTTAACTAATGGATTGTATGTTTTAAAGTTAGAATCTAAAAATGGAGCTATAGTTACAAGAAAAATTGTAAAAGAATAAATGATAATAGTAGAATAGATTAATAGTTTTAAAGGCTTCTATTTAGAAATAGAAGCTTTTATCTTAATACAAAAAAGTTATTTATGTATAAACATGTAGTTCTCTGGAAGCTTAAGCAAGAAGCTGACAATATGTCAAAGTCTGATTTGGCTTTTGAAGTAAAAAAAAGATTAGATGAATTACCAGCGCAAATACCAGAAATTTTATCTTATGAAACGGCTATAAATATTGGCGACTATGGTGCCTCGTTTTTTGATGTAAGTGTTATTTCTGTATTTGAAAATAAAGAAGCTTTTTGGAGCTACACAAAATACCCTGTTCATGATGAAGTTGTAGCTTTCATTTCTTCAGTAATGGTTGCAGAAGAAATTGTTGATTATGTAATAGATTAATTTTTTGGTAATAATTGGGTGGTATTTATTAACGCCTGTTAGTTTAATTTAAATATCTAGGAGGTAAATTTACTTGTATTAAAACAGGTAAATTTATATTGTAATTAGAAAAAAAAATCACTTATGATAATAAAAAAAATAGAGACATTTATATTAAGAGACAAGCTTTCACAAAGCTTTTTCTTTTCACAATGGGAATATGCCGAGCGCTGTATATGTGTGGTTAAGGTAACCGCTGAAGATGGTACTTATGGTTGGGGTGAAGGTTATGGACCTGCAACTGTCTTAGAGGCTGGGATAAAACTCCTAACACCTATGGTTTTGGGTGAGAATGCATTGGAGAACGAAGTAATATGGAATAAGATGTACCGTAAAACTCTTGATTTTGCAAGACGTGGTGTGTTAACGGCTTCAATAAGTGCTATTGATATAGCAATTTGGGATTTAAAAGGTAAATTATTAGGCCTTCCTGTTTCAATTTTGCTTGGTGGGGCACATCGAGATAAAATTCAACCTTATGCTACAGGATTATATTTCACAGATCATAATAATCCTTCTAGGGATTTTGAGAGAGAAGCTAAACACTACGTATCACAAGGCTTTAAGGCTATAAAAATGAAAGTAGGTTTAGGCATTAAAGAAGATATTGCTAATGTTAAAAAAGTACGGGATATTATTGGTTCAGATATTAAGTTAATGGTGGACTCTAATCACGCTTATACTTTAAGAGAAGCTTCAGAATTGGCAAGAAAAATTGAGGAATATGATATTGGATGGTTTGAAGAACCATTATCGCCAGAGTTTTACGGTCAATATAATGAATTAAGGCAAAAAACAAGTATTCCTATTTCAGGCGGAGAATGTGAATATTTAAGATTTGGATTTCAGCAACTTATTCAAAATAAGTCAGTTGATATTATTCAACCCGATATATGTGCAAGTGGCGGACTTACAGAAGCCAAGCGTATTGGAGTACTAGCTAGTACCAATGGTATCGATATTATTCCGCATACATGGGGAACTTCTATAGGGATTCATGTGGCACTTCATTTTATAGCCAATATAGAATCTATTCCTGGAAGAATGTATCAACCCGATTTTTTAATAGAATATGATCAAACGCAAAACGGTTTAAGAGATCTGTTAACCTATCCTTCAATAAAGATGGTTGATGGTTACATTAATGTACCTAATAGATCTGGATTAGGGATTGATGTTAATGAAGATGTACTCAACAAGTTTTGTGATAAATCAAAAGTAATTATTTAAATAGCACTTAATAATGGAAATTAAAACACAAGATTTTGGTTACAAGAAATTATATATAAATGGGGAGTTGATAGACTCTAGAAGTCGAGAAAGAATAAATGTTGTTTGTCCAGCTACAGGCGAAACTATTGCTCAAGTAGCTAAAGCAGGAAAAGATGATGCTGAAAAAGCTTTATTGGCAGCTCAAAAAGGGTTTCAATATTGGTCTAAGCTTTCTTTAGCAGAAAGAACCAATTGGATGCATAAATTACGCACAGCAATCTTAGATAAAGAACACGAGCTAAGAACGGCTATGGTGCACGAAATGGGTAAAACCTATGCAGGCGCATTTGAAGATATTGAGGCTATTACCAATGCCTTAGAATGGTATCCTGCTGCCATGAAAAATTTACGCGAAGAACAAATACCAGATTACGAAAATACGCATACCCATAAAATGATTTCGAAACCAGCTGGTGTTGCAGTTGCCTATTTGGCATGGAATTTTCCGCTTTTAAATGTTGGTTTTAAACTTGGTCCAGCATTGGCTTCAGGGTGTTCTTTAATTATTAAACCTTCTACGCTATCTCCACTATCCACTTATATGATAGGCGAAATTTTAGCAGAAATTAATTTTCCTACTGGAGTGGTGAATATTTTAGCAGGCTCTAGTAGAGAGGTGGCAACACCAATGACTACAAGTACTATTCCAGCTGTGCTTACTATGATAGGTTCTACAGCAACGGGTAAAAAAGTGATTGCAGATAGTACCACATCAATCAAAAAATTAGGAATGGAATTAGGTGGTAATGCGCCTTTTATTGTTTTTGATGATGCCGATTTTGATACTGCATTGAATCTAGCAATTGGATTAAAATTTGGAAATTCAGGACAGATTTGTGTAGCTGCAAACCGAATTTTTGTGCATAAAAACATCTATGATAAATTCTTAAAAGCTTATGTAAAAAAGGCTTCAGAACTAAAGATTGGTTTTGGTACAAAAGAAAATCCAGATGTGTTTATGGGGCCTGTTGTGACACGTTCAGATAGAGATAGAATGTTCGATTTAGTGGCTGATGCTTTAGATAAAGGTGCAACTTTAGAATATGGAGGTAACATTCCAAAAGGTTTTCCAGAAGGAGGTAATTGGATAGAACCTACAGTAGTTTCTGGTATTACACAAGAAATGGATTTGTTTAGTAAGGAAACTTTTGGTCCTGTAGCTGGTATTATGAGTTTTGAAACCGATGATGAAGTATTGGCTTTGGCAAATGATTCTGAATACGGATTGGCTTCGTATATTTTTACAAACGATCATAAAAGAATAGAGCGTTTTGCAGAGGAATTAGAGTTTGGAGAAATTCAAATTAATGGCGTAAAGTATGCAATTTATTTACCTCACGGCGGTATTAAAAATAGTGGAATTGGTCATGATTGTTCTCACTTAGCATTAGATGATTATTTAATTAAAAAACGTATTTCTACAGCACTAGATTAATATGAAATCTAACAAATTAAAAGACAGTCTTATAAAAGGTAAAAGTGTTTACGGACCCTTTTGTAAAATTCAAGATGCAACAGTAGTTGAAATTGCTGCATTAAGCGGGTTTGATTTTGTGATAATAGATATGGAACATGGTCCGTTTAGTATTGAAACGACACAAACCCTTATAAGAGCTGCAGAAGCTAGAGGAATTACACCAGTAGTTCGAGTTGCTAAGAATTCAGAATCTTTAATATTAAGAACCTTAGATATTGGGGCACGTTGCATTCAAGTACCTCAAATCGAATCTAAATCTGATGCTGAAAAAGTAGTAAAGTCAACTAAGTTTTTTCCACAAGGAGAGCGTGGAATGTGTCGTTATGTAAGAGCTGCTGATTATACAGAGATTGATTCTAAATCGCATTTTGCAAACGCAAATGACTCTGTAGTTACAATTATTCATATTGAAGGTATGGAGGGCTTAAATAATCTTTCTGAGATATTAGAAGTTGATGGTATTGATGTAATATTTCTTGGACCCTATGATTTATCACAATCTTGCGGTGTTCCTGGAGAAGTTAATCATGAAAAAGTGGTTTCTAAAATGAAAGATGCTGTTAAGCTGGCAAGATCTCATGGAAAGTTTGTTGGCACATTTACAGAAAGTTTAGAAGACGCTAAGAAGTGGAAATCTATAGGCGTACAATACATATCCTATGCGGTTGACGTGGGCTTAGTTATGAATGCTTATAAAAATATAACTAAAAATCTAAATAACTAATAAATAACAATCTTATGGATTCAATGTTTTTTCCTTTTCTATTAATAATTTTCGCAAGTATTTTTCAAGGATCTTTTGGACTAGGTATGAAATACATGGCTCCCCTAAAATGGGAGTCTTGGTGGCTGGTACATGTTACAATTGCGATGATAATTTTACCTCTAGTATGGGCCTTTTTAGTCGTTCCAAATTTATCTGGACTACTTCAAAGTTGTTTTACAGATCCATCAATGCAAACTGTTGTTTTTATGGCCATGTTATTTGGTTTCCTTTGGGGTATAGGAGGTATTATGTTTGGTGTTAGTGTTCCTTATATAGGGCTATCGTTAACAATGGGAATTGTTATGGGGTTAGCAGGTTCTGTTGGAGCCCTTATTCCGCTTTTACAAATGGAGGATGCCACGTCATCTCCTCAATTTCCATACGTAATAGCTGGTTTGGTTATAACTTTAATAGGTGTAGCTATTACAGCTAAAGCTGGTATTAATAAGGATAAAATCAGGACTAAAGCATCAGGTGAAAAATCGAATATTATTAAAGGTATTTTAATAGCAGTTACATGTGGTGTATTATCTGCGCTACTAAATGTAGGTTTTGTTAATGCAGCACCCATAGCAGCATTAGCTGAGGAAATGGGAGCTATTGATAGAAATGCAAGTTTGGCAGCGTGGGTTGTGGTTTTATTTGGGGCTTTTATTATGAATGCAGGTTATGCGATATTATTATTATTTAAAAATAAGTCATGGAGTAATTTTAAAGTAGCTGGCTCAAAAAAGGCTTTTAAGTGGGCGATTCTAGCTAGTGTCTTTTGGTTTGGGGCTTTAGGAGTATATGGGCAAGGTGCTGCACTTATAGGGCCAATAGGAGGCGTTATTGGCTGGCCAATGCTTTTAGGTTTATCATTAATTGTTAGTAATTTTTGGGCCTATAGAGCAGGAGAGTGGAATGGCGCAAAAAAACCATTCCAATTACTGGTTTTTGGACTTGTTGTTCTTATAATAGCAAGTATAGTTTTAGGGTATTCAAATAGTGTTGTGTAATTACTCTTTTAACTTCAATAATAAATTAAGCCCCTTAGATTTCTTAGGGGCTTACTAATTAAAAACTACTATCTAAATAGACTATTTATAACATTATGCACTACCCAAATGTGCATACGTGTTTTTATATTCATTGGCTGATTTGTTTTTTAGATTTTTAAATATTCTGTTAAATGTAGAAAATGAATTAAAACCAGCATCAAAACAAACTTCGGTTATGGTTTTGTTACCATTTATGAGCATTTGGCAAGCTTTACCAACTCTATACTCTCTAAGGTATTCAAATGCTGTTTTGCCAGTTTTTTCTTTAAAGTATCTACAAAACGCATTTTTACTCATGTGAGCCACTTCAGCCAATTCTTCTAAAGTGATATCTCTTATGTATTCTTCTCCTAAAAAATTTAAAACTTTTTTAAGTCTATCTTCACCATCTTCTATAAGCTGTAATGTGAACTTTTCACTGGCTATAAATTCGTATTCTTCAGCTTTTGAAAGGATATCTAGTATCTGTAAAAAATTAATCAAACTTCCACAATCTTGGTTTTTTGCTAAGTTGATAAATATAGGTGTAATCTTTTTTATGGTTTCTTTTGAAAAAAGAATACCACGTTTTGATTGTTTTAATAGTTGTTTTACTCCAAGTAATTCAGGTTGTTTAAAAAGGGGGAATTGGTTTAAATCATCTTTAAATTTTAGTACAATAAAATCTACATCGTTAACATTCTCTTTGTTTTTAAATAAATGCGGTAAATTACTTCCCATAAGAATCAATTCTGGAGCTTGGAATTGATCTATTTCATCACCAATAATTCTTACACCTTCTCCTTTTAATGTTAGGATAAGTTCATATTCATCATGACAATGCCAATCAGGTCCAAAATATGGTGCTTTTTCTCGTTTCACGTAAAATGATTTAGAATCTAAGTCTAAATTTGAAAGTGGTGCATATTTTAATTCCATAATTTGATAAATTTATAATTATAAACCACATCAAAGGTATTAGAAAATAGTATAGCTAGTGAGTGTATATTCTGCAAACAAGGTGTCAATTTCGTCTAATTATATTTTTTGTTTAACTCTAAGCGGTTGAATTTTAGAGCATAGAGTGTTTTTTGTGAAGGCTAGATAATAAAGAGCCTAATGCCTTGTTGTTAGATAACGTTATGAAAGAGTTTGAATTAGTTTTTATTTTTTTTGATAGACTTATACTCAGATGGTAAACAATCAAATTGTTTTTTAAATGAATCTCTAAAATATTTATAATCGTTAAACCCTACTTTTTGAGAAACAGTACTTAGTTTATCATTTTCTGTTAGAATATATTCTGCTGCTTTTTTTAATCTTACAGATCTAATAAAAGCAATAACTGATAATCCTGTTAAAGATTTTACTTTTCTATATAATGAAGATTGACTCATATGAAAGGTATCCATCATTGTTTTAATGTCAAAGTGTTCGTTGCTTAAATTATTTTCTACCAGTAATATGGCTTTATTGATAAAGGCGTTTTCCGGATCATCATAAATTACTTCAGTTGTTGCGGGTTCAAAACGAATTTTATTTAAAAAGTACGCTCTTATTTTAGATCTATTTTGAAGTGCACTAGCAATTCTAGCTTTAATTATTTGAGGGTCAAAAGGTTTGGTGATAAAGTCGTCAGCTCCAATTCCAAGACCTTGTAGTTCATATAAGTTTGACGACCTTGCTGTTAATAATATTATAGGAATATGAGACGTGGTAGTTTGAGATTTTAAATCTTTACAAACTGAAAGCCCATCTTTTTTGGGCATCATAATATCACATAAAATCAAATCTGGAATTTCTTTTGTTGCTGTTTCAACACCTTCTATCCCATTTTTAGATTCTAAAATATTATAATCTTTTTCTAATAGTTTTTTTAAATAATTGCGAATATCATCATTGTCATCAACTATTAATAAAGTGTTTTCCTTTGGTTTTACTTTTAAATCTTTAATTGAAGAATCTTCTATTTGTTTGTAGCTTTCAATGTCATCAGTATTTAATTTATTAGCTTCAATGTTTATATCTTCATTGTAAAAATCATAATTCATTGGTAATTCAATGGTAAATTCTGTTCCTTCATTTATGTTACTTTCTACATTAATCCTTCCATGATGTAACTCTATAATTTGCTTGGAGAAACTTAAACCAATTCCGCTTCCAACTACGTTTGTCGTGTTGGTGGACTGAATTTGATAAAAGCGATCAAAGATTTTCTTTTTGTAACCTTTATCCATTCCAATTCCATTGTCTTTGATACTAATATAACAGTAGTTATTAGTCGATTTTATGATTAAGGATATTCTATCATTGGCCTTTGTATATTTTAATGCGTTTGAAATGAGATTGCAAAGAACGATCTCCATTTTATTTCGATCAAAGGGGAATAGTATTTCGTTTTGGTTACAATTGTAGCTATAATCAATAGCTTTAATACGAGCCTGTTCTTTAAAATAAAGAAATACTTCATAAGAGAAACGAGCAAAATTTCCATTCTTCATATTTAGCTTTAATAGGCCATGCTCTGCTTTCCTAAAGTCAAGCAATTGGGTTATTAAATTAAATAATCTGTTAGAATTTTTTTCTATAGTCACCAATTTCTCCGTTAATTCTGGTTCTAGATTTTTATGGTTTTGTAAAATGTCTTTTAAAGGGCTAACAATTAGGGTTAGTGGAGTTCTAATTTCATGAGATATGTTTGTGAAAAAGGTAAATTTTGCATTACTTAATTCTTTTTCCTGTTGAAGTGTTTGTTTTAAATGAAGTTGATTCATTCTAATACGCGTAAAAAGGAATAGTATTAAAAAAAACAATGAGCCGTAAATTGTATAGGCTAAAGGACTTTTCCAGGGGTTGTAAAGTATTGTAATTTTAAGGGGTTTTGATGTGGTCCAGTTTATAAAATCCCTTGAAGAACTAACTTCTAGCGTATAGTTGTCTGCTGGTAGACCAACAAAATTCACAGACTTCTGTTTATCAATAATGTTCCATTCATTACTATATCCAACTAATCTGTATCTGTAATTTCTTGTGGGTTCATTAAAATAATCAGTATTTGAAAAGCTTATTGTAAATGACTTTTCTAAATGCGATAATGTTATAGATTTTGTATAACAAAAATCTTTTTCTAATAAAACCTTGTTGTTTATTATAGTGCCTTTATTTACTTGTGTATTGCCTACTTTTAAATTGGTAAATATGATTCCCTCATTGTCATTATTTATAAAAATGTCTTCAGTATTGAAATAGGTCAAGTTGTTCGTGCCACCACAATAAATTATAGCGTTATTTAAGTCGCTATAAATACTTTTGGGGTTAAAGGTTGATGAATATATACCATCACTTTCAGAGAAGTAAACAAATGACTCATCGAATTTATTAAATTTAATAAGGCTATTAGAGGTTGTTAACCATAAATGATTTTGATTATCTGTTGTTATTGCAGAAATAAATTCACTTTTTGTCCCAGATTTATCTGTGAAATAAACCTGATCAATCGTTAATTGATTATTACGATAAATTAATTTGTATAACCCGCTAGGAGTACCAAGCCAAATATTTTTTGAATCAATAAATATGGCATTGATAATTCTTGGAATGTGGTCTGAAGAAAACTTAGAATAGTGAGTAAAGCTATTGGTTTTCCTATTGTAAAGATGAAGCCCATTAAATGTAGTTACCCAAAGTTTACCGTTTGAATCTTTTTGAATATCAGTAATACGATTACTTTCAAGTTTAGAATTGGTATCATCAACTTTATAATGACTAACAATGTTAGTATTAGCCATATTTTTATTAGTGTTTATTTTAAACAATCCGTCTTGTTGTGTGCCTACCCATAATGTGTTTTCGTTTTCTGAATAAAGCTTTGTAGCTTTGAGAATAGCTAGTTTTTTTTCAACTTGCTGATTTTTTTTTAAAAAGAGAAGCCCTTCATTAGTCCCAAGACATATCTGGTTGTTGTGTTCTGAGATGGTTCTGATTTCTAAATCTTTGCTTGCTTTTAAATGTTTAAGAGAAGCCAAATTTTCACCATAAAAGACGCCTTTTTTTGATGTTCCTAAAAAAATCTTAGTTTTAGACTTATAGACCGATAAGAAATCCATGTTTCCTAACAATTCGTCATATTGATAAAACTGGTCTAAGTTATAAAAACCTTTACTTTTTGAAGCTATTACTACACCCCCATATGCTGTTGAAATCCATAAATCATTATTTTTATCGTGATGAATGTCCAGTATAACCTCATAGCTATTAGTTTTGCTTATATTAGGCGGGTAAACTAGGTTTATTTTCCTGAATGCAGTGTTATTAGAAAAACCTTGATATAAACCGTTACCCCAGGTGCCAACCCATAACTTATTGTCCTTGTCTAAAAATAAGGTTGATGTAAATTTGGATGGTATTCCTGTTGATATAGAAGAGAGTTTCTCGGTTGATAAATCTAGCTTTGTTAAATGATGTTTATTATTATCATCAACGAACCCGGTCCAAACACAATTATTTTTTACATCTTCTACAAATGCCGTAATAAAAGCCCCCATGTTATAGGTTCGTATTCTATTTGTTTTAGGGGTATATCGTTTAAGATTTGGTTTATCCGAAAACCAAATATCTCCTTTGCTATCGCGTTTTAAAAACCAAGATCCCGAAACTTTTAAATGCCTTAATAGCTCATTTTTAAAAGGATTTATAACGTATACACCATTATTTTGAGTGCTTACCCATATATTGCCTTCTTCATCTTCTTCTATTGCTCTAATACGTAAAGTCTTATTGGTTAATAAAGAATTGTAGTTTGATAAACTATCACGAGCAATATCAAGCATTGATAAGCCACCAATTCGCGTTCCAATCCACAAGTTATTTTTACTGTCAATAAATAATGTTTCTATAATTTCATTTTCTAATCTTGGATACTTATGACCTGGCTTAATATACTGAAATGAATTGCCGTCATATTTTGTTATACCATTTTCGGTTGCAATCCATTTTATGTTTAAGGAATCACTAACTACTTTTGATACGTAACTACTAGAAATACCGTTTTTTGATGTCAAATAATTAAAAAGATAATTAGATGGTGGTTCTTGTGGATAACCTTTTAGAAAAGATGAAGTCAATAACAAAAATAAAAGCAGACGATGCATTGAATTGACTTTGTACTCAAAGAAATAATAGAACTTATGAGGGACTTTTAATTTAAAATTAGTATGCGTTTTTAAGTTATTCATTTATTTACAAGCTGACTTTTTTATATCTTTTTAATTCATTGCTAAACTAAAAATAAAAAAAGATATTATTTGCCAAGTATTCTCTGAATTAAAAAGGCTTCTGTTTTATAACATGCTTTGTAACTTTAATTTGAGTTCGCTTTTTATGGCTTTATAAGAATTGTCTTCAGAAAGATTTTTCCATTCATGTGGGTCTTCTTGATGGTCATATAATTCTTCAGCGCCATTGGCATAAAGAATATATCTATAGTCTTTTGACCTTACAGAAATATGCTGATCTTTGGGTTTGTTAGATGTCCAACTAGAAATAATGGTTAAAGCAACGTCTGGACCATTCCAAGATTCTGTTTTTGGATTTTCTAAAAATGGAACCAAACTAGCACCATCTAAGTTAGCACCTTCGTCACTTATTAATGTACTTCCTTTAAGTTGGCAGAACTCTTTAATTGTTGGATAAATATCAATTAGGCTTACAGGCGCATTTACCGTTAGTCCAAAATTTTGCTTGAAATTAGGATGCGAAATGATTAAAGGTACATTAGTACTTTCTTCCCAAAGCGCATATTTAAATAAGTAGTCTTTTTGACCTAGGTTATAACCATGATCACTAAATAGTAAAACCATGGTATTGTCCTTAAATGAACTATTTTCGAGTGCATCCAAAACTTTACCGACCATTTCATCCGCAAAAGTAATGCTCGCCAAGTACGCTTGAGTATAAGTTCGTAAAGCTAAATCTTTACTGCTGTAACCATTTGTAAGCGTTCTAAACGCAATACGACCGCGAGGCTCCTTTTGCGTATTCTCGCCTAATTTAGTATCAATCTTATCATTCTTTTTAAGAATAGGAATTTGCACGTTATTAATTGGATATAAGTCATAATATTTTTTTGGAACAACCAAAGGTGTATGCGGTCTTATAAAACCAACACTTAAAAGAAAAGGAGATTTGTTGTTGTCTAACTCAAGTTGTTCAATTTTTTTTACAGCCCAATTTGCACTTTGCTCATCCGTTAATAAATCTCTATTATTTTCAGATTCATAGTTAAAAGGTTTGTTGTTTTTCCAATGTGTACTATACCAACCGTTGTAACCTGGTGCATCTTTAGTTGGAGCAACATGAGGAATGTCTGAAAGCGGAGTAAAAGTTGCATCAAGAGCTCCAAGAACTCCCATTGCTTGCGGGTTTGAAGGGTGTTGAACGGCTTTTTTTCCATTGTAAGCCATAGGGCCATAATCTGCCGGGATACCCATTTCAGACCAAACACCCTTTTTTGACTTATGAAATACTTTTCCCGTCTGATATGTAACGTAACCATTATCCTTAAAATATTCGGGAATGGTTTTGGAATTCATTAAAATGGTGTTTTTGGTCCAATCGCCAAAACCCCAAAACCCAGATGTAATGGGAGATACCCCTGTCATAAAACTGGCTCTTGATGGAGCACAAACAGGCACATTGGAATGGGCGTTATTAAATAAAACCCCAGACTTTATTAATCGGTCTATATTTGGAGTTTCAACTTGAGGATGACCCTGCATGGCTCCAACATAATTATTCAAGTCATCAAGAATAAGCATAAGCACATTGGGCTTTTCTTGAGTATACATAACTGAACTAATAACGAAACAAAAAAGAAATGATATTTTTTTCACGGCAATAAAATTAAGTTAATTATTTAATCTATAAGTGTAGAGCTTGTAGTTTGTACTTCTCATATATTCAATAAGTTTGTAATAAGGGGTATCCATTTCAGAAACCAAACCACAATTGGCATTTTCGCCAACCACACTTCTACCTGCTGTGGTTGAATTCCCCCACATAAACCAATGCGCACCAACACAATTGGGGTCTCTTAATGCACTCTGTATAAAATTCTGATATTTTTCACCACGATTTCTTTGGTCAGCCGCATAGCCTAAACCCGGATAAAATTTTCCAGAATCTAAAGCCCCAAAATTAAATTCAGAAATTAAATAAGGTTTATCAAAAGAACCTTTACCAGGATACTGAAAACCTGTGAGTTCATTGTCATATTGGTTAAAAGATATAATATCTAAATATTGCGCACCAATGGGCACATTGTATTCGTTTCTATGGTTGCCATCTACATGCCATCTGCAACCCAAGTATAAGTTTCCTGGAGACAATTCTAAAATGGCTTTTTTAACGGTTTTAAAATAAATATGTGTTAATTTTTTATAGAAAATTATTGCTTCTTTTTCAATGTTTTTTGCATTTATTTTTGATTTGTTCTTTAATAAATCTTTCCAACTTTTAAAATTAGATGCTGTTTTTTGGTTAAACGTTTCTATGGTTTTTAGCTCCTCTTTAAGAATATCTATTAAAGCTTGTTTTCCATATTTATTTACTGGATTCATTAATGTTTTTTGAGCCATTGTTATCGGCTCGTACCAATGCATTTCGTTATCTACAAAATAGCCAAAAAAGTAAGGATCTTTATTAAACCTATTTGCTTTTGCTTTAATTCTATTTCTAACACTCGGCTCCCATCTTGGATTAAAAACGTCTGGAAATTTTTCATTTAACGGAATTCCTAAAGTTCCTACATAAGCTATATATGGTACACGCTGGTCTTTAGAATGCTTTCCCACATTTTCATCAGACCAAGAACCAAAAGTATTAAGTCCCCAACTTTTTGCACGTTCTAAGCTTTTCTCTGTATACGCATATTGGTTAAAAGCGCCATATTTTTTTACGATAGTTGCTTTACCAAAACTGTATTCGTTATTTTTATAGAACTTACCATAAATAGGGTCTGATGGTTTGGGCAATTCATCAAAAAAATGTTCCCGTTTTTTATAAGGTGTATTTACACCTAATTTACCAGCAGAATTTACGCCACTAGACCAAAATAAAGCGCCAGTAGGATCTACAATCCACCATTTGCCATCAATTTTAGCTACTCTAAAATGACGTGTTGCCTCGTATTTTGGCCCGTTTTTATATCCTCCATATGCATTCCATTCTTTAGAGCCTTTGTGCTTGGCAAGGTCTTTTTTTTCTTTTTTAATTTCTTCTTTTAATTGTTTATCATTAGTAATTTTTCCATCCCAAGTGCTGTATTTATATTGTCCGTATTTGTCAATAAAAGGGAAAAAACTAGCTGTATCTTCTAGATATTTTTTAGGTTTTGATGGCTTTTGTGTTTGAATTGAGATTAAAGTAAGTGATTTGCTTTTTGGTGAAGCAGGAAACTTAAGTTGTATCTGATTCATCAATTTTAAGTCGAATGATCTCGTGAAAGAGATGCCATCTGGCATACCTCTCATATTTGGGAAATCTTGATGCATCTGTAAGTAATTCTTTTTTCGGGTTGAATAGTCTGGCAATAAAAGGCTGTTAAAAACTCTCGTTTCTCCTGGCTGAATCCACCCAATACTCCAAAGTGGTTTGCTCCATTTCGAAGTTTCTTTTTTCCCGCTAAGAATAGGATCAAAACGAACAGTTTCTGAGCCATTGTTTTTAATGGTATAGGTTAGATAAACCCAACCTGTTACATCCCAATTTCCTTTTATAGTCAATACACTTTCTGTTTTAGGAGCCATTTTTAGCAACAACCCTTTTGGTGTATTTTCAGCGCTACTATTTTTGAGCTCTACATCTTTAGAAGAATGTGTTTTGGTAAAGTCTAAATGAACAGCTGTTTCTTTATCTGATTCGTTTTGTGCATGAATTGCAATTGAAAAAACGAATAAGAATGCCGTAAAAACAAGGTTGTTTTTCGCGGTTTTGAATCTATTATTTTTAGTATTCATATTTATTTAATCCTAGTATTATATAAGTTTTTTGACGATTTTTTGATGGCTTCTACCATTTTTTGATACGGTTGATCTGAAATATTTACCAATCCGATTCTAAAATTTTCACCATCAGATCCTCTTCCTGTGGCTGGTTGGTCACTCCACTGAAACCAGTGTGCTCCAATAAAACTTGGGTGTTTTGCCGCTTCTAAAATATATTGTTCGTACAAAGCGGCTTGATTTTCTAAATTAGATGCACTCCTTAAACCAGTTCCCCAAACACCATGAGAACCTGTACCAAAATGAAATTCCCCAATAATGGCTGGTTTATCTACTTCAGTATGTACTTTAAAATCGGTAGTTCCATATTCATAAATATTAAAGCTAATAACGTCACAGTATCTCGATGCTGCTTTTTGCACTACTTTATTATATTTTACTTCCTCATGAAAGCGACTTCCAAAATACAAATGGTTAGGAAGTATGTTCTTTATAACCTTTGCAACTGTTTTAAAATAGGTGTCTGCAAAAAGGTCTAAATATGCTTTCATATCTTCTATAAAAACGTTTGTAAAAGCATTCTTATTTATGTTGTTTATTTTTTGAAACGAAGAAAAATCACTTCCCCAAGAGGTATTCAACTTTTCTATAGAGACATATTTATCCTCCAATAAATTTTCCATAGCTTTTCTTGCGGGTACTGAGTTTTTTAGTTGTAACACCTGAAACGGAATCTCGAGTTCTCCTTTCCAATGCAATTCATTATTCACAAAAACACCTAATAACCAAGGATTATTCTTATGTTTAACCAACCATTTGGCTCTCATTAGTAAATCATTCTTAAAATCTTGAGAAAAAGGATCTACCATTTTTGCAATGTTACCAATACCTTGTTTACTTGGATGTATGATGAGGGTATAAGGATGGTTTTTCTGAATACTAGCTTCAGACCAAGCACCAGAAGTATTTACGCCCCAAGATTTCATTCTACCAATAGTAACCTCTGCATGTTTCTTTTGCCAATTACTGCCATATTTATGTTTTAAGTTGATATCATAAAAATTGATAGTTTGATTTTTAAAAAATAATTCCTCTTCTTCTGAACTCGCTGTTTTTCTTTCAGTTTCTAGTGGTGGAAACAACACATTTCTGTTACGAGTAGAAGTAGCAGAACCACGACCAACACCTGTAATTCCTTGTGACCAAAATAAATAGCCTTCCGGATCTACAAACCACCATTTGCCCTTGTATTTTTGGGTATAGAAAAACCCTTTTGCTTCTAATTTAGGGCCAGATGTAAACCCTCCATATTTGGTTAAGTGATTGCTAAATTTTCCATTAGAATATTTTTTATAATCTTCTACACCTATTTTTTTAAAAGATCTTTTACTTTTTAATTTACCCTCCCAAGTTTTAGAGACAGACTGCCCTATTTCATCTAAAATGGGAAGTTCTTGGTTAGCAAAACTATCACCAGAGAACTCTAATTTTGTATCTCCAAAAGGTAATTTTACAAATATAGAATCGGTTTCTTTTAACGTTTCATTACTAGAAATTTTTATGCGTACCGACTTTATTTTTGTTAAGTCAAATGCATTCCAATGTCTTACGTAACCTCCTGGTAATCCTCTAACATTTTTAAAATAAGGCATCCAACTTGAAGAATCAGGAAGTTTCATTCTATTTAAGATGAGTTTATTTACGTTACTTTTATATTTCGAAATAAAAAAACGACCTTGATTTACATGTCTTTTTTGAGGACCTTGATAGCTGATATCAACAATTAATCTTTTGTTACTTTTATTGATGATATCAAAAGCCATGTAGGTAAACTCAGAGAGATCTAGGTGACAATTTTTATAACTAAAAATAATTTCATTAGCATTGTGCGATACATCTAAACGATAGGTTTTATCTTGATTTGTATCTAACTTACAAACATTTATTGTTTGCGCTAACAATGTGTTTGAAAATAAACCAATAAGTAAGATAATAGAAAATATTCTAGTCATGTGTTTATATTTTTTTAGTCTTTGTTTGTCCACCAAATATCTTCGCTAAGAGTTGGAAATACGCGATCTTTCATTTGATCGTTCCAAATATTCCATTCCTTTAAAAGTATATTATGAAGTTCTTTTTTTGATAATTGTATATTTGTTTTTTCAGAAATATCTTTAGAAATATCAAATAATTTAGGTTTATTTTTTTGTTGCTGAGTATTAGAAACCAATTTGTAATTTCCTTGTCTAATGGCCATGGCATTTTGTTCCCATTTTCTCCAAAATAACATGTCATGAGGTTTGCTTTTGTTTTTACCCGTTAAAAATGGAATAAGATTTACCCCATCTAATGGACGGTCTTTATTAATTTTAATATCATTTTGGGCAACAATAGTTGCCATAATATCTAAAGAAGAAACAGGATGTGTGTACGTTTGATTTTCTGGTATTACGCCTTTCCATCGCATTGCAAATGGTACTCGTATACCACCTTCAAAAAGATCTGATTTTCCACCTTTTAACAAACCATTATCAGATGCGTTTTTTTGTTCTGGACCGCCATTGTCAGATAAAAAAACTACAATGGTGTTTTCATCAATACCATTTTTTTTAAGCGTTCTTAAAATGTTTCCTACACCATCATCTACAGCACTTACCATTGCTGCATACGTTTTTCTTTTCTTATCTTTTATATCTGGAAAACGAGATAAATATTTTTCGGTGGCTTGTAATGGAGCATGAGGAGCATTATAAGCCAAATACACCATGAATGGTTCTTCTTGATTTGCTTTTTTATTGATAAACTGAACGGCTGCATTACTCAACTCATCTGTTAAATAGTCATCAATTTCTACAGGCTTTCTATTTTCAATGATTTTTGTACTATACCATTGCCATTTTCGTTTTACTTCTGATAAGTCTTTGATGTTTAATCTTTCTGGTAAATAATTATGACCTCCAGACAAAAATCCGTAGAAATAATCAAAACCTCTTTCTAAAGGATGAAAAACAGCATTTGTACCCATGTGCCATTTACCGATAATTGCATTTTTATAATTCGCCTTTCTTAATACTTGAGCCATTGTTTCTTCTTGAACTGGCAAACCCGAAATAGCATTACTAGGATTTATAGAGGGGTTTGTAGTAAATCCAAAACGATCTTGATAACGCCCTGTTAAAAAACCAGCTCTACTTGGGCCACAAACCGGAAATGTAACATACCCATCTTCAAAACGAACACCTTCTTTTGCAATTTGATCTATATTAGGCGTAGGAATATCTTTGCACCCATTAAAACCAACATCTGCCCAACCCATATCATCTGTCATAATTACGATTAGATTAGGTGGTTTACTTTTTATCTTGTCCTTTACAAGATGGCAACTTAAAAAAACGATAAGAAAAGCTGGAATTATGGATTTCATATTCTTCTATTAATTTTAAATTTACAAGTCATATACTTTGTAAAAACTCTTGAAAAATTGGTTTTACGTTTTTACTATCTCTGAAATAAAACATATGACCAGCCTCCTTAAACTCAAATAGTTTAAAATTTGTTACTTGGGTTTGATGTATTTTTTTTTCAAAATTTTTGTAATGAAAGGGTTTTACTATAGGATCACTAGTTCCGTGTAACATATACACAGGAATCTGGTTTTTATTGATGTATGAGATTGGAGATATACTTTCTAAAAAATCCATACTTGTATTTTGGTATTTACTTAATATTGTAAGAGTACCTTTATCTTTTACTCGAGCTACAAAATCTGTAGGTGCAGAAACTGCCATTACCGTTTTAATATTTGCGTTATAGTTATTATAAGACGCTGTTTTAAACTCTTCGTCTGGGCTTAAGGCTACCATTAATGCCAAATGAGCTCCTGCACTATATCCCCAAACGCCAATTCTCTTCACATCAATTGGTAATTCGTTTTTTAATGATTTTAAATAACGAATGGCTTGCTTTACATCTTCTATGCAAGCTGGAAAAGGGGCTTCCGATAATAATCGATATGAAATACTAATAGCAACAAAACCTTGTTGAGCTGCTCCAAAAACTTGCCAAGCAACTTGGTCGTTATCGCCTTTTGTCCAACCACCTCCATGAATAAATACAATTACAGGTTTTTTTTTATTTCCATCTTCCTTGTAAGAAATATCCATTTCTGAAGCTCTAGTAAATTTACCTTCTCTGTAATGTTTTACTTTGTAAATTAGCCCTTTTGGAACTTTAATTTCTTTGGGAGCAGGGCGTCCATTTTTATTTTGTGCCATAACATTCACATTATTGAACAAAAGAAACCAAAACATCAAAAATACTGTTATCAGGTATTTACACATAGTTATGTTCGCTTTATCTTGTTTTAATAATATGAAGCATTTCAGACTTTAAACTTTTCTTTATTTTTTTTAAAGATTTTTTATGGGCTATATTTTTCCATTCGTATGGATCTTTTTTATGGTCGTACAATTCTTCGGAACCATCTCCATATAATATATATCTATACCTTTGGGTTCTGTACGAATAATTTTGTTTATTTATTGCTTTTTTATTTCCATACCCATAATTTCCTACTACAGTTAATGCACCATTTGGACCGCTCCAATCTTTGGTTTTTGAATTTTCTAAAAAGGGTAACAAACTAAAACCTCCTAAATTACCTCCTTTAGAGTTCAATTTGGTATCGCCTTGTAAGGAGCAGTATTCCATCAAGGTAGGATATATATCTATTAAGGATACAGGGTGCTCTACTTTTTCACCTTTTGTTTCAGGGGTTTTTATAATTAGCGGAATTCTTGCACTTTCTTCCCAAGGTGAATTTTTAAATAAATAACTTTTTTCTCCCATTTGCCAACCATGATCACTAGTAAAAACAACGATTGTATTTTCTTTAAATTTACTTCGATTTAAGGCATCCACCACTTTTCCGATTTGTTCATCAACAAAGGTTACACAGGCTAAATAGGCTTGCAGAAAATGTTTTAGTGCTATTTCACGATTACCACCATAAGATTCTAATAGCATTTTATAATACTTAGGACCTTTATTATCTTTATTCGCTTCAAAATTATTGTTGTAATAAGTATCTTTTTCATCATTCTTCAACCAATTATCTAATTGAATTTCATCAAGAGGAAACATATCAAAATATTTGTCTGGTGCATGTAATGGGGTGTGTGGCCTTACAAAACCTATGCCCATAAAAAAAGGCTGTTCCGTTTCACGTTTTTCAAGGTCTTTTAATTTTGAAACCGCCCATTGCGCATGCAATTCGTCTTGAAGTAAATCACGATTGTCATCATTGATATATTTTAAAGGTTTATTATCCCAACCATACACCAGTCCTTTTTCTCCCCATTTACCTTCAGATATTCCTCCATCAGATAAACGCCCAAATGAACCATCAATGGGACCAATTGAATTGTATGGACTTGGTACTGAAGGATTCACTGAAGTTTTCTTTCCATCAAAAAAGAAAGGCCCATAGTTATGTTGTTCTTTCATACCCCATTCGTTCCAATCATCAGTGGCTTTACCGTGCGTTAATTTTCCAGTTCCCAGAGTTTTATATCCATTTTCTTGAAACAATTTCATTAATGTTTTGTTATTTTTCAAAACAGCTTGTTTTCTGTGGTCTGTCCATCCAAAATCTTTAGAATCATGCGGATAAACCCCGGTAAATAGACTATTACGCGAAGGTTGACAAACAGGCACGTTAGACTGCGCATTTACAAATTGAACACCAGTTGCCGCTAGTTTATCTATGTTAGGCGTTTTAGCCTGTGGATGCCCTCCAAAAACGCCTTCATAATCATTTAAATCGTCACACATGATAAAAATAACATTGGGTTTCCTTGTTTCTTGAGCGAAAACGTTCAAAGAAATTAGAATACCTAAAAAGGGTGTCAGTAAAAAATAGATTTTGCTTTTTTGCATAATTATAAAGTTTTGAATGTTTTATTGTTTCATGACGAATAACTTAACTTGCCGTTTTATTTTTTTAAAATTAATTGACTTCGACTTCCTTTAATTTCCAGAATGTACATTCCGGTTTCAAAATTTGATATATCAATTGCACCTGAAGTTTTTCCTGTACTAATTTCCTGGCCAGACATACTATAAATTATGTAGGAAACTGGTTTTGAGTTATTTGAGATCTGTAACTTATCTGTGGTTGGATTAGGGTATACTTTTAAAGTAGTGTCGTTTAGTTCAGAAACACCTAAAGAAACATTAAATTCATGAGCACCAATATCTGTAGGCAAACTACTTGATAGCATATTACCAAAAAAATCTTTATCTCCATTATTACTAATTAATAACCCCGCGTCAATGGCAGGAGAGCTATTAAGGAGCAAATAATCATTAACGGATAATCCTCCTGGGTTTGTTAATTGCGGATTATCATAAATATCATTTTGTGAATTATTATAGAGTGTTTCAGAAGAAATATTAGGATAACTCCCGCTACCATGCCAAAGGTTGGTATCAAATAAATTGTCAAAGCCTGGAGTTTCTGGAGTCCAACCTAAATCTTCTTCTTCAAAAATTAAATTACCATCAATATAAAAAATATTATTTTTAACAGTATTATCGTACGAAGACTCGCCAATTACCAAGCGAGAAGTCATTCCTGCACTAACATAAATGGAGTTATTGTAAACATGATTATTATTAGAACCTATTCTTGGTTGACCTTGAAATCCTGTAAAGTTAGAAAACCAAATAATCTTACCAGATTGAGCATTTTGTTCACCATTAGGGCTGTACATTTCTGGGTTACTAACAATAGTTGAGCCATTAGTCCATTTTACTCGAGCACCATCATTAATACTAACATTATAACGATAAATACAATTGGTGTTTGACCCCATAAATTCGGCAAAGCCACCAGCGTTATCATAACTTAAATTATATTGAACTATTACATTGTCGTTTTCAATATCTATATGAGCGCCACAAGAATCTGCAGCACCTCGAACATGTGAAAACTCATTGTATTGAAGAACCCCGTTTTTACATCTCACAGACCAAAAGCCACTTCCTCTTCCATGTTGTCTGGTGTCTAAGGAATAATCTCCAGTGTATCGAGAAATATTGTTTTCAATTAAAAAACCATCCACATTAAAAAAAACGATACCAGAACCCCCAATATGATGTAAATTATTATTACCAATATTAATATTCTTTTGATATTGGTTTACCGGAGGATTGACGTCTGGAATCCATTTATTAACGCTTATACCCACGTAACCTATATCAGTAATTTCACAACCTTCAATTATAATATTATCGAAAAAATTATTATTCCCCATGCCATCAGAAGTAAAATAAATACCATATCCCTTATAGGCATCACTGTTTTCAGAACCCGATGCGATTGTTGGGTATATTTTATGGATTTTGAGATTATGTAATGTGATGTTTTTTTTCGTGCCAGAGTAAAGGACATGGGCAAAAAAACCATATCGATTTAAATCGGCCCCAGATTCTAGGGTACCATCATCTTCGTTGGCATCATTTTTTAATATTAAATCATTAAATGTCAAATATTGTTTTCCAGACGCATCTATACACATTTTATAGTTTCTTCCATTAATTATTGGTCTTGTTGCTCCTCCATAACTTCCAAATGTTATAACTGAGCTATTATTCCCGCTTGATGATGGTATTAATTTTCCGAAAAATTCCTGTCCTGATTTAAATAGAATCTGGTCTCCAGGAGAGAAAGCAGTAGCATTAACTTTATCTATACTTTGCCATGCACTTAACTCGGAAGTTCCATTATTTGAATCTAAACCATTAACATCTACGTAATAGTTGGTTTGTGCATGGATATTAAAAGAACAAAAAACAACAACAATAATTGTTAGGTCTTTTATGTTTTGAGCTAATCGGTTAAGTTTCGGTTTATTCTTGAATTTACCTTTCATTTATTTTGTTTTTTGGGGTTTTTATAAAATAGTTTAGCTAAATATTGGCTTTTTAAAATAACCAGGATATTTAAAATCTTTTAGAATTAAAATTATAAAGCTGCGATGTTCACGCCCCGTTTTTAGCGGAGTATAATAAACTTACAACTATCTAATTTGTTAATTTTTAAATAATAGATGCCATTCTTTAAATTTGAAACATCTATTAACTCCCTGAACATAATTTGCACAACAGCTTGTCCAAGACTATTATATATGGCTATTTGAGAATTTTCATCGACATGTTTCAAAGCAATAAAATCCTTAGCTGGATTTGGATAAATTCTTATTCTGTTCAGAACTTCATTATTAATCCCTAACAATTCACCATTTTTTGCATTACAAGCACCTATATTGGGAGTGCCTGTTGACAAATCAATGGCATTTCCATAAAAATCTACATTGGGATAACTAGGTATGTCCGAAAACACCCCTATTCCTGCACCAGGAATTGGCGGGCCTTGTTGCGCTACACCTGCATTAATGGCTGCACTAGTTGATGCCAATTGATATCCATGTTTATTTCCTGAACCTTCATTGCTAAAGTCTGGGTTGCCATTAACAGGATTAACATCTAAATTTTTAAAACTCGCTCTAACAGTGCCATAATATAAATTATTACGCATGTATAAAGGCGTACTATTACTATTTACAACAGATTGCTTACCACCAATATTTGCGCCATTGATGGCGTAAAATATATTATTATAGATGTGCGTATTTGTAGCATCTATATCTATGGCTGTGGAGTATCCATAATCCATAAAAACAGTATTATTATAGATAAAACTCTCATTAGAATAGTGTACTCCTGATGGCGTATTTTCGTTAATCCATAAGGTGTGATTACTATTAATCCAATTTGGATTATTTCTCCAACCGTCATTAACACTCACATTAAAACGATAAACTGCATTTATATTTCCTCCTAAAATTTCGACAAAGCCTCCTTCACAATCTTCCATATAATTGTATTGAATAAAGGTGTTTTGGTTTTCATGATCTATATGGATACCATGAGAATCTAAATAGCCTCTTACATGCAAACATTGGTTATTTTGAATCACTGTGTTGATACAACGCCAGGTCCATACAGAACTACCACGATTGGGCATTCTAGGGTCTGAATCGTCGCCAGGGTAATCAAATATATTGTTTTCTATTAAGCAGTTATAGGTTCTTGAAGGTAAGATACATGTGCCTCCCGTTCTGTAAAAATGATTGTTTCTAAAAACAAAATTTTTGTTTCTGTTAATATCGTCATTGCCATTGCCAGCCCCATGTTTAATATGAACCCCAAAGCGTTGTAAATTGGTAAAGTAACAATTCTCTACCAATACGTTTTGAATGTTTTTGGGATTGTTTACAGAATTCCAAGTGCTGAAAAATCGAAGTCCCGCTACTTCAAGCCCGTTAAAATCATCTGGATCCAAAGTGGGTAGTACGGCATACACATTTTGAAATATCATGTTTCTAAATGTGAAATTTTGCATGATTTGGGTACCGTTATTGTGAATGTGAATCCCATAAGCATCTTTGTCATCTATTCCAGATCGAGATTCTAACCGTTCATTTTGAATTTCAAGACCATCAAAGATCATATTGTCATTATTGTTTACATAAATAGCTTCTTGATAATCTCCTCCTTCAGAAGCACCAACCTCACCCGAAATTATTGGTTTGTTTCCACTTCCGTAGGATGATATAAGTATGGGCTGTGATACGGAGCCAGAACCATTAACTGTAAAGTGGCCGTCAAACCTTTCACCTGATTTAAACAAAACCTGATCTCCTGGTCCCAATATAGCCGAAGAGATTTTAGATAAGGATTTCCAGGCTTGCCCCGAAGAAGTGCCTGTGTTAGTGTCAGAACCACTAGTGGCATCAAGATAATAAGTGGTTTGTCCATAGCTTACACAGGTAAGGCTTAAACAAAAAAAGATAGCTATAATAACTGTAATCGGTTTGTTCATTTGCTTGTAGAATTCGTCGTTTTGCATTGAATCGTAAAATTTTAAACGCATAGCTTTCAATTTTACAAATGGCACTAAAAATTAGTATATAACAAACAAAAGCAATAATTACAGATAAATTTTCACGTTAATTACCAAGAAACTGTTAGAAATTAGCCAGATGCCAAGTAACTGTTAATTTTTGCTTGGTATTGGGTAATTAATTGGTGAGGGGAGCTTATGGCTTTTCGTATTATTACACAATCAATAATCATTTAATTTTTAAACAGATGAACTTTAAGAATAAGTTAACCATTGCATTGCTATTATCTGTAATTATTCTGTCATGTAAAGAAAAAGAAAAGCAAGAAGTTGTTCAGACAGAAAATCCCAAGCCTAATATTGTGGTTATTTACACAGACGACCTAGGGTATGGTGATATTAGTGCCAATAGCGCTACCGAGATTAAAACACCAAACATTGATGCCTTGGCAGATGGGGGAGTAAGGTTTACAAATGGGTATGCCAGTTCTGCTACTTGTACCCCAAGCCGTTATGCCTTATTAACAGGGGTGTACCCTTGGAAAAACAAACAAGCAAAAATTCTTCCAGGAACCGCTCCACTTATTATAGATACAACACAAATGACCATTCCTAAAATGTTAAAAGCACAGGGGTACCATACAGGTATTGTTGGAAAATGGCACTTAGGATTGGGAACAGGTCATGTAAACTGGAACGAGCGTGTGTCACCCGGACCCAATGAAGTAGGTTTTGATTATTCATATATCATGGCAGCTACCCAAGATAGGGTACCTACCGTTTATATTGAAAATGGCAATGTAGTTGGATTAGATCTTAATGATCCTATAGAGGTTGATTACGGCAAGAATTTTGACGGACAACCAACAGGGAAGGACAACCCGGAGTTGACTACTATGAAATGGCACCACGGTCATAATAGTAGTATTGTTAACGGTATACCCAGAATAGGCTTTATGAAAGGAGGCGAAGTCGCCAAATGGAGCGATGTGGATATGGCAGACCACTTTTTAAAAGGGGCACAAGATTACGTTAAAAAACATAAAGATGAACCATTCTTTTTATACTACGCCCTTCAACAACCTCATGTTCCAAGAACACCGCACCCTAGATTTGTAGGTAAATCTGGAATGGGCCCTAGAGGTGATGTTATTTTAGAAGCAGATTGGGTAATTGGGGAGTTTATTAAAACCTTGGAAGAAGAAGGTTTGTTAGAAAACACGCTTATAGTATTTTCTAGTGATAATGGTCCGGTTTTAAACGATGGATACTACGATGATGCCGTTGAAAAATTGGGTAAGCATACACCTGCAGGCCCATTTAGGGGAGGCAAATACAGCTTGTTTGAAGCAGGAACCCATGTGCCGTTTATTACTTATTGGAAAGGAAAAATACAGCCTACAGTATCCGATGCTTTAGTTTGTCAAATGGATTTGTTGGCTTCTATAGCTAATCTTGCGGGTAGCGATGTTAAAGTGGAAGATAGTGAAGATTTATTAGACGTATTCTTAGGTGAAAACAAAGAAGGACGCGAAGATTTAATCATTGAAGCTACTACTAGAACTGCTTATAGGAATGGTGATTGGGTATTAATTCCGCCGTACGAAGGCCCTAAAGTAAATACGTATGTAAATATTGAATTAGGAAATTCAGATGAGTATTTATTATACAACTTAAAAGAAGATTTAGGTCAGCAGAACAATTTAGCTACATCAAATCCTGAAAAACTGGAAGAAATGATTAAGCTGTATACCTCAAAAAGAGGTACGACTAATACCGAAGTTGAGCAGTTGGAATTAAAGTAATAAAGCAAGGGATATTCTCATAATAGAATGCATGATTCATGGTTTTCTTTGTGTAATAAAATAGAGAGAGTGAAATTGTTAATTAGAGTGACTTTTCTGATAGACCTATGTTTAGTTATCATTAAAAGATGGTATTGCAAGATATATATGGTATTATAAATAGATTTATCATGAGCCTAATAAAACAACTGTTGTTTTTAGTAATTATTTGTATGTTTTGTTATTGCAAAAATGAGAACAGCTCAAAACAAACGGATATTCTAAATAATGTAATGAGGTTAAAAGAGACCACGATTTCCAAAACGGAGTTCGGAAAATTACCTAATAATGCCGTTGTGGAACAGTACACCTTAACGAATGCCAATGGACTTGAAATGAAAGTCATTACCTATGGAGGTATTATAACATCACTTAAAGTACCAGATAAGGATGGCAATTTTGACGACATTGTATTGGGTTATGACAATTTGCAGGGCTATCTTAATAAAAATCCATACTTTGGAGCAATTATTGGGCGATATGCCAACCGTATAGCCAATGGCAAATTCACCTTAGAAGGAAAAGTATATACACTGGCTACTAACAATGGAAATAACCATTTACATGGTGGACAAAAGGGTTTTGATAAAGTGTTATGGCAAGCAGAAACGGTTAAAAAAAATAACGGCGTGGGGATCCAGCTAAGATATGATAGTGTAAGTGGAGAAGAAGGCTATCCCGGGAATTTAAAAACGGAAGTAAATTATTTTCTTGATAACGACAATACTTTGACTTTCGACTTTAGAGCAACCACAGATGAATCAACTATTGTAAATTTATGTCAGCATACATACTTTAACCTTAATGGTGGTAGAGGGAATATTTTAAATCATGAATTGATGCTGCATGCAGACAGTATAACTCCTATTAATGAAGATTTGATACCCACTGGCGAACTGATGCCTGTTACCGAAACCCCTTTTGATTTTACCATGCCTAAAGCCATTGGTAGGGATATAAATGAGGACCATCGGCAGCTGAAATTAGGTAGGGGGTATGACCATAATTGGGTTATAAAAGGCGAAAGAGGTGACATGAATCTTGTAGCTACATGCTATGAGCCATTTAGCGGTCGGTTATTGGAAGTTTACACAACAGAACCTGGCATCCAACTATATACAGGTAATTTTCTTGATGGCACTATAACAGGTAAGGATCAAATAGTATATAATCGTAACTATGGTTTTTGTTTAGAGACCCAGCATTTTCCCGATTCACCTAACCAACTTCAATTTCCTTCAACAGTTATTAAACCTAGTGAAGTTTACAGTTCTACAACCAAGATAAGGTTTTTAACGAAGTAAAAAGAGATAATGCACATGTAGCTAAATCAGAATGATTTGTCATAAAATATTCTGATGCTAAAGCTCAATTAAACAGACCTGACAGGTTTTTTTCAAACCTGTCAGGTCTAAAATTCATGATATTTTATCTTTTATCTTGATTCAACTATACCATGAGACATTTTGTTCTCACGTTAATTTAGTGTCTCTTTTTGGGGTTTTGTCATTGATACAAGTCATTTTCTATTTTTCCAAATGACCGTAAAAACACTTTAAGAAGTTTTATTTTGAAGCATAAACGGAAAAGAACAAATTTTAGTGGGTAATTTTAAGGTAGAAACGGTATTATATGTCAAATATCAAACTATTTTTCTTGGTACACCTTTAAATAATCAAGAATTAATACACTAGGGAAAACCGTATCTCCTTCATCAATCACCGTTAATAACCCGTTATTGATGATCAAGCATATTTGTTTGTCTGGCCAATCGGTTGTAGGCATATCAATACCTTTGGTTTTGGTATGCATCAGTTTATCATCTATAAACCATTTCATAGTAGTGTTGGTCCACTGGTATCCATAAACATGCCATTCATTGGAAGCAATACAAAAGAAGTGTCAAGGAAACAAGTTTTTTAAAAAATGATTTCATGAGTGCCTGGTTTTATGGTTATTAAACCATTATTTAGTTCGTTGAAATCTAGCTGTTTGTTGTTAATTTCTATCGTATCCTGTTCTAAACTCTTTACATCTAGCTTTGCAACCATGCCTTTAGGAATTGTTAACGTTAAAGTGGATTTGGTATCCATTTTCCATTTGATAGAAATGGCTCCATGAGGAGTAGGGATTTTTGAGGCAACATTAGAGATATTTATTTTAGGTCTGTATATTACTACTTCTTCCATTCCCGGTTTTGTTACTTGCAATCCCAATACGTATTGCGCTGCTAGTGCAGGAAAGAAAGCACTTTCTGTTTGGGCATCACTTCTGGTTTTTTCTTGAAAAGTACCACTTCTGCCCGTGCCATGGCGCCACCATTCTTCCCAAAGCGTTCCGTTCATTTCGGGAGCCAGCATCTTTTTAAATCGATTGTAAAGCATTTGCAACGAGGCTTTTTCATATCCGTAATCTGCTAACCCTTTATGAAGAAAATAAGACATAGCAGGTGTTACCATAGTCATACCATTTTGTCTTTTAATAAAATTATGCTCGTCTTTAGCCAATAGTATTTTGGCAATGGTTTCGCCCTGTTCGGGCGTTGCAATTTTACAGGCTAAAGCCATGGCATTGGCATGTTCGCTAAATTGAGTTGAACGTCCGCCATCTATATAGGCATCAGCAAATAATTGTTTGTCTTCATCCCATAGTAAGCCCAAAGAGGTTCTTAGTGCGTTGGCCAATTTGGAATATTCGGCACTTTCCTCAGGTTTGTTTAGCCATTTTAGAATTTCTGCATAATCTTCCAACGCTCCCAGAAAGTGTCCATTTAAATTCATATTGGCACCTCTTCGGTCGTTCAATGTATGATCTAACCAATAAGCATAAGGTGGGCTGTCGATCATGCCTAGTGAATTCGTATAACTCTCTAAAAGCTGTATTAGTTTATTTGCCGTGGGTAATAATTCATTAACTGTTTTAAAATCACCAGAATACATTAGGTAGTTATATAAACTACGAATCCATAAACAATTTGAATCCAAAATTATCATATAATCGCCTCCTTTTAAAGGTGCGTATGCAGGCATAATACCGTTAGCTTGTTGTTCCTGTGCTGTTTGTATTAAATATCTCCTTTGTAACGAAAGATTTCCATAAGTAAAATAATTCCCTAAAGCTGCATAGAAACCTGTCTGGGCATACTGTCTGCGCTCTCTATAATTATCTGTAAATGCATCAGTGGTACAAACATCCAAGGTTTTTACTGAAGCATGCCATAGTTCCTCTAGCCAAGGTGCTTTTGGTGTTGAAATACTTCCCTTTGACTTAAATGGAAATTTTAGTTGATGAATACCAGCAAAATGTATTTTAAGAGCAGAATTATTACCTTTTATAGCAATAGCCATGTACCTACTAGGTTTAAAATACATAGCCCGCCAGGTATCTTTTTTACCCGACAATAAAATTTGGTCGTGATAATTGGAATCTACTATTTGGTTTGTAAATGTATTATCAACTATATAAGGAGCTGTGAAAATGTTGATTTCAGTGTTTTTCACGCCTTCAATAACCAGTTTTGGCATGCCGTTTATAACTCTTCCAAAATCAAACAATAGAAATGATGTATTGGTCTCATTTGTAGAAGGGATAAGTAATGCTGTTTTATTATTGAGATATTTTTTGAAGCTTTTTGCAATTGGTTTTTTAACTTCTTTTGTTAGTGGTATAACTAATTTGTTAATATCATCAATAACTAATTCTTTCCCTTCAATTAATCGGGTAGCTTGAATTGTTTGTTCTTTAAGATATGGAATGTCCCTAGGAACTAAGTTTGTCCAAGGCGTGGTTAGAGTTGTTGCTTTTTCATTTTTTTTAGGAGATGGCCATCCAGAATTTCTTAATAAGGGTTGTGCATTAACCCAAGTAGTGTCATCAAAATTTACAGATTCGAAATCTGTGATTTTCTTGTTAAGATCACGTTTGTCATTAACAACCAGTTGAAATCTGCTGATTAATCCGGAGTTACTATCCCAAGAAAGATCAGGATGAACTTTCCAACCAGCATCACTAATAATACTTTGTTCGGGGGTGTCTAATTGAACTAATAAACCAGCTCTTCCTTGATGGTGGTACGATGTGGTTCCTTGCTGATAATGAACGCGTACGGCAATCGTATTTTTGCTAGGTTTTAATAATGGAGCAACTTCTAATATATCAAATGATTGATGGTGAGAAGCAGATCTAGCAGGCCCTTGATTGATGTATTTTCCATTAATGTATAATTCATATTTTGATGATGCAGAAATACGGAGTTTGGCAGATTCTGGTTTGTTGGAAAAATTAAAAGAGCGTCTCGCAAGCATGACATCTGTTTCGAATTTTTCGGGCATCCAAATCCATTGGGCTTGCCAATCACTATTAAAACTCGAAGAATCAGTTGTCCAATATCCAGTAACATTATAAGGCAATGTTGATTTTTGTTGAGTAAAGCCAAAAAAATAGAAGCCAAATGTTAGTAACACTATTAGATTCCATTTTGAATATATTTTATTGAAAATCATTGTTTAGAAATATAATTTATCATGTTGTACAGTAATTTTTCTGCTACAGGATCTTTGTCTAAAAACTCAATAATTCTAAGCGTAGAAAGTAGCATTTTACCTTTGCCAAAAGGTGTTTCCATAACGTCTGCAGCCCACCAAACTTCGCCAGGACCATTGTAATGACGTTTCATTCTATCCTTATTCGGGAAATGATCATAACCGATTGCGCCCGCAATATAATTTCCTTTTTGTTTAGCCATAGCAACATCAGGATGTACATTTTCATATACGCCATGCATAATCATTTCTGAGGGTAAGTCTTTAAAAATAGGATGTTTTGAAACCACATGCGATTTGGCAGCCCATCCACCTCTAGTATCCCATTTTTGAAACATTTGTGCTCCAAAAGGTAAAACTTCAGATTCTATTTCTTTTAAAATTAAAGGTTCTTCAGGACCTGAAACTCGCTCTCCTAGAACCTCAAAAAACACCACTTTCCCACCATCCTTGGCAAATTGACGTAATTCTTGTACGGCTTCCTTATAGGCCTTACTCTTTATTTGTGTTTTTCCAACAAGAACAGGTATATTTTTATTTAGGTCTGTGCTAAAAGGAATAAATTCAATTTGTTTGCTTTTAAGAAAATTAGTTAGTGTATTATCAAAGTCAATTAAAGCAATTTTGGCTGTTGGGGTTTTAAGTTGTTCTTCTGAAAAAACATCAAATTCTTGATAGTTATTCGAAATAACTTTTCCTGATTTATCTTTTACTTCGACTTTAACTGTATACTTTCCTTCTAGGTTTTTTGTATCTAGCTTAGTAGAAAAAAGATCAGAAACACCGTTTAAAAAGTCTGTGCTTAGATTTTCATTAAATACTTCATTACCTTTTTCTGATAAAATTTTTACAGATAAATTTACTTGTTTTAAGGAAAATTCATTAACACCATGAATTTTTAATTCAGCTCCTTTTTCAGCATATACATTTCGGGGTAATATTCGAATAGGTGTAATCAGCTTTTGATTAGCTTCTTTCGTCATATCATAAACCAATGTTTTTGGATTTCTCCATAGGTCTAATAAACCTGCTCCAATAACCCAATCTCCACCTACTAGAGCATGTACACAATATCCTTTTACTATATCATTTAAACGTGTAGCTTCAATCATACGTTTATTAGCAATGCCGTGCATTTTTTGTTGTTCTAAGTAAAAATCCTGAACGTTGGGATAAATTTTATCAAAGCCTGATTTTTCTAATGCTGTTATATACCCTTTGTTTAAAGCTTTATGATAAATAGTTGGAGCTACAATCGGATTGCCTTTTTCTTCAAATTCTTTGATATTGGAAATTAAATCTGGCGTGCTACCATAACCCAACTCTGAGATATAGCTCATTATTCCGGGTACTACATTTTTACCATAAGATTTTACACCTTCTAAACCAAGGGCTTTCTTTTTTTCTGTTGTGTTTGCAGTTGCTAAATAGCCGTTATATTCTGCTTCATCTACTTGAGAACCGCTGTAATGGTGAATGTCATTGAATTTCTTAGGCAAGCGCTCAAAAGGTAGATAAATGTTAGCTCCTTCTCCCCATCCTCCTGACTCATCTAAAATCATTCTGGTTGGGTCTAATTCACGTGCTAGAACCGACATTGAATTAAGCATTTGCGCCAAAATAGGTCGGTTAATCTCATTAAACAATTCCCATTGAACGATACAAGTTCTGTTTCTGTTTTTCAAAATGGTTTTGCGCAATTCGTTTTCTACCACAAATGGTAATCGTGGAGTAGAAATAGGTCTGTACATGCATTCAACAACCAAACTACCTACAGTTAAAATACCCATTTCATCACATAAATCTAACCATATTTTTGGTGCTGGTTTACGCCAAGGACGAATCATGTTAAACCCAGCTTCTTTAGCTAATTTAATTTCTTTGATAGCCATTTCTTTAGAATCTGGATAAGCCAACCGAACAGGGTAAAGACCTTCAAAGAAAGTAGCTTTTAAATAAATGGGTTTTCCGTTTAAGTAAAATTCATTATTAGCAACGGTAAACTCACGCATTCCAAATTTGTGACTCCATATATCTGAAACTTCACCATCTTTTTTAACGGTTACTTCAGCCTTGTATAAATAAGGATTGTCTGTAGACCAATATTTTGCATCTGGAATAGTTATATTCCATTGTACATTATTTTTCCCTGGGAAAGATTCAATTGTTTCAGATTTTGAGACTACCTCTTCGCCATCTTTAGAAAGAATTTTTACAAGAACTTCGGCATCTTTACTATCGATTTCTGTGTTTTCTATTTCTAGATTAAAAGTGGCTGTATTGGTATCAATCTTAGGTTCGATAAAAACATCTTTTAAATTTATAGTGCCTTTCGCTTCAATAGAAACAGATTGCCAAATACCACCTGTGATAGCACCTCTCCACATGGGAACTTCTTGTCTACCTAATCCATCAATATATTTATCGGTTAATATAATTGGACTGATAACTCTTACAACCAATGTGTTTTCTTTACCAACTTTTATTAATTTATCAACTCTAAAACTGAATGGTGTATAGCCACCTTCATGAAAACCAACTACCTGGTCGTTTAACCAAACTTCAGTTTTGTAGTTTGAAGCTTCAAAATTGAGTTGAATGATCTTTTTATCCCAATCTTTTGGGATTGTAAATTTAGTCCTGTATATACCAGCTCCCTCGTAGTTTTTTTTAGTTTCTTCCCAACAACTAGGAACCTTTATCTTTTCATAATTAAGCTGTTCAAAAACATCGTTTATATACCAATCTTTTTCAACGCCTTGATTCTTGGCATCAAAAATAATATCCCAAGTTCCATCTAGGCTTATTTTATGAGTTTTTTGTATTTGAGATGTGCAGTTCGGATTAATTATTGCTATAAACAAGATTAGAATAGTGTTTTTCAAGTATTTCATTAAATGTTATATTAATTCAAGGATAAAATTTGATTTTTACAAAGTTTACTATTATCGATTTAATTATAGTTGCAGATTATACCTTATATGTCTCAATATTTAACATTTATTATGTATTGATAATTTTTGAAAGTTAATCGGTAACAGCAAGGCATTTAGTTGTTAGGTGGTTATATACTTTAGCAGAAATATTTTACCAACTTTTCAATTATAGTATTCTTTATGCTGTAATTAAACTAAACTAATTTAATTATTTTATTATGAGAAACAAGTTCTTGAAAAAGTCCAAAAGAATTGTAATGTTTGTTTTTCTGTTAACCATTTTTGGGTTTCTAGAATCTCATGCTCAACAAAGAAATGTAAAAGGTGTCGTAACAGGAGATGGACTTCCTTTGCCAGGTGCAAGTATAACTGTTAAAGGAAAAACCTTGGGAGCAGTTACAGATTTTGATGGCGCCTATACTATACAGGTCTCAGATAATGACATTTTAATATTTAGCTATGTAGGCTATAAAAAGAAAGAGGTAGCAATTAATGGTCAAACAAGGTTGGATATAAACTTAATTGAAGATGTCTCTAAGCTTGATGAGGTTGTTGTAATAGGATATGGTTCTGTAAAGAGAAAAGACTTAACGGGATCAGTATCAACAATTAAATCTGAAGAAATAGACAAAATAAAAACAACCTCATTTGAAGGTGCGTTAGTTGGTAAAACTGCTGGAGTACAAGTAGTTAGATCAGGGGGAGGGCCTGATGCTGCTTTTAAAATACGCGTACGTGGAGGTACTTCTATAAATGCTAGTAATGATCCGCTTTATGTTGTAGATGGTTTTCCTATTTCTGGTGGAGGTGTGTCAACTTCTTCAGGATTAGGTAATAGTACAACTAGCCCATTGGCATCGTTAGATCCTAGTAATATTGAATCTATTGATGTGCTTAAAGACGCTTCCGCAACTGCAATATATGGGTCAAGAGGAGCGAATGGGGTAGTGATTATTACTACTAAACAAGGAAAAACGGGAAAAACAAATTTAGAATTTGAAACATTTACAGGAGTGGCAACTTTATCAAATCGCTTAGACGTTTTAACTCCCGAAGAGTTTATTAAGTATTCTAACGATTTTCAATCTTGGAGTCCTTCTTTAGTGACTCAAAAGAAGTATTTGGCTGAACGTTATCGCGTTGATGATGGAACCGGTAATTATGTTCCAGTTGACGTTAATGATTCAAGGCTTTTTATTGATGACTGGCAGGATAATATAACACGACCAGCAATAACAAACAACTATAGGTTAGCTGCGAGTGGTGGAAATGATAAAACCAGATATCAAGCTGGTTTATCTTATTTAAATAGGGAAGGTATTATAAAAACTAGTGATTTAGAGCGTTACAATATCAATTTTAACGTTAATCAGAAAATTAATAAAAGAATACGATCTGGTTTTAACGCCAATATAGGTTATACTTTAAGGTCTGGAGTAGTTACTGCTGCTACCGATAATAATGCTGGTCGATCTGGGGTGGTAACAAGTGCCACTTTGTTTAGTCCAATTATGCCTATAAGGCATCCTGGAAACGCTGAAATTGAAGAACAACTAGGTATAATATATGATGAAGAGGGACGTATGATTGCTAATCAAAATGGCGATATTGCAAATCCATTGACATTATTAGAGGAAAATAAAAATAATGGAACTTCTTTTCAAGGGCGTTTTAATACATTTTTTGAATATAAAATTATGGATGGCCTAACTTTTAGATCCTCTATAAGAGGATTTGCCCAGGAAAATAAAACAAAAGCTTATTTTTCTGAACGTGTAGGTTGGGCAAGAGCTGTTGGAGGTAGGGCTGTAACAAGTTTTTCTAGTAGTAAGAGTTTAGTTACTGAGCAAAATTTAAACTTTAATAAAACGTTTGGAAGACATCGTATAAATGCTACATTGGTGGCCGAAAAACAACAAAACACATTTGAGTTTTTACAAACAACATCAACGGGTTTTGATATTCCAGACATTAACTTAGATGCTCTAGAGTTTGCACTTCAAACACTGCCAACGCAATCTGATGCTGTAAAATCTAGCTTAGAGTCTTATTTAGCCAGAGTCCAATATGATGCTTTTGATAAGTATTTACTAACAGTAAGCGCCCGTTATGATGGGTCTTCAAGATTTGCCAAAGATAATAAATGGGGCTTTTTCCCTGCGATTGGTGCTGCATGGCGTATCTCTAATGAGAAGTTTTTAAAGAATAATTCACTAATCTCTGATGCCAAATTAAGGGCTAGTTATGGTGAAACTGGAAATAATGAGATTGGTGCGTATCAATCATTAGCTAGAGCTGGGTTGTCTGGATATATTTTTGATGGCTCCACTCAAGTAGCTGGAGCCTCGATTAATCGTCTCCCTAATGAAGAACTAACATGGGAAACCACTGTTCAAACAGATATTGGTCTATCTCTAGGGCTGTTTGATAACAGGATTAACATAGAAGCAGATTATTATGATAAGGAGACCAGAGATTTATTATTGGAAGTGCCTATTCCTTCTACCTCTGGTTTTACCACAGCGTTTAAGAACTTAGGTGTTGTAAGTAATAAAGGTTTCGAATTTGCCATTAATGCAGCTATTATTCAAAATAAAAATTTTGAATGGAATGCTAATTTTAATATAAGCTTTAATAGAAATGAAGTGTTAGATCTAGGTGGGGCAAATGAATTTTTTGTAACTGCTATTGGAGATAATCAAATTCAAAATGACTATATAGTTCGTGTAGGAGAATCACTAGGATCGATATATGGATTACAAGATGATGGTGTATATACATTTAGCGATTTTGTAGAGTTTGATGGCTTAACCGATGCTGAGGCCGCTGAATTATTGTATGCCAATGCAGATGGTGTTGATAATTGGTACTCCGTTAATATATATACTTTAAAAGATGGTATTGTAGAGAATTCCTTAGTCGCTCCTGGAACATATAGACCAGGTATGACAAAGTTCAAGGATACTAATGGAGATGGCGTTATTAATGATGAAGACCGTCATATTATTGGAAATACCCAACCAAAACATTTTGGCGGATTTAATAACAATTTCAGTTATAAAAATTTCGACTTATCTATACAAACGGCTTGGGTGTATGGTAATGATATTTATAACAAAAATATTAAAAAGGCTACAAACACAGCTAACCCTTGGGGTAATAAACTGGCAATTGTTAATGAGCGCTGGTCACCAGAAAATCCTAATAACACTTTAACTTCATTTAATACAGGAGCAAGTGGTAATTTTAGTTCTGCAGCTTATACAAGATATATTGAAGATGGGTCTTTTTTTAGATTAGCTAATATTACTTTAGGTTATGAAGTTTCGAAAGAACTTGCTGAAAAAATTGGTATAAGTGGGTTACGATTATATGGAGCTGTAGACAATGTATATGTTTGGACCAAATATAGCGGTTGGGATCCTGATGTTAGTGTTGGTAGAAATCAATTAACTCCCGGACTAGATGTAGATTCTTATCCAAGAGCCAGAACTTTTAGATTAGGTGTAAACGTTAAATTTTAATAAAAATCGAAAAAGATGGAAAGAATTAAATTAATCAAATTATGTTTTAGTACTATTATGCTACTATTGCTAACAAGTTGTGATAGTAGTTTTTTAGAAGAATCACCTACAAATTTTTCAGACCCTAATGCGCTTTTAACTGATAAAAAAGGGGCAGAGATATATACAGTTGGTACCTATAATGCGGCACGTGTTTTAGCCTCAGGCCCTAATGGTTGGTTTAGTATGTGGGGTACATTAGGCGCCGATGAACTCGTGGTTCCAAATTGGGGTGGAGATACAAAAGCAATTTACCTTCAATCTTTATCGCCTTCTAATGCTACTCTTAGAAGTATGTGGGAAAATTTATATATTTCTATAAACAGAGCTAATAGTGCGATAGATCGTATTTCAGATATGACCGAAGATCAAATAGATGCTGAATCAAAGGGTAAGTTAGTTGGTGAATCTCGTTTCATTCGCGCCTTACTATATTTTGCTTTAGTAAATACTTGGGAAAATGTACCATTAATTAAGAATGAAACAACAACCCTTGCAAATTTGGAAGTGTCACAGGCAACACCAAAAGAAGTTTATGAATTCATTATTGAAGATTTGTTATTTGCCGAATCTGTTTTAGATGAAGGACAAGGTGGTGGGCGTGTTACAAAAGGAGCAGCACAAGCATTTTTAGGAAAGGTGTATTTGCAAATGACAGGATTTCCATTAAATGAAACCGACAAATATGCCCTTGCAGAAGTAAAATTAAAAGCTGTAATGGACAGTGGCGTTTATGAATTATTAAACTTTTATCCAGATGTTTTTGATATAAGCAACGAGCAAAACAGTGAAATTGTTTTTTCCATTGGATTTGATGGACCTGGATTAAACCAAGGTGGGCAACTGGGAACTTTTTATGGACCAGAAGGTCAAGCACAAAATGGTGGTCAATCTGGAAATAGCTTTTATGTTAATTGGGAATTAGCAGGAAATTCTGATCCTCACCCAATTGGAGCAGGAACTTGGGCCGAACGGAATAACTACAAGTTTGCACAAGGTTATCATGAGGACGATATTAGATGTCGAAATAATATTGCAAAACATAATGTAAATGAGCCTCAGGGGTGGACTCCAGAAGATGGTATGTATAATGCAGCAGCTAGAAAAGCTAATTTAGCATGGCGTAAGCCGATCTGGAAAGCTTGGAAATGGCATAATATAAGACCAAGTAATTGGGCTAATGACACGCCTTTTGATCAACCAGTTATTCGTTATGCAGACGTTTTGTTAATGTATGCTGAAGCATTAAATGGTCAAGGTAAATTAACTCAAAACGATATTGAAATCACCGTTAACAGGTTACGTACCCGTGCTACAATATTTCCTGACGAGGTAAAACCTCAAGATGTTGCACCACTAATGATATTAAGCACACAACAAGACAATGCTGATGAGATACTAAGTGAACGCCGTAAAGAATTATGTTTTGAAGGATGGAGACGAAATGATTTGATTAGATTTGGGAGATATCAAGAAGCCATTAATTCAAATCAACCTGCATGGTCAAACTCAGGTAACGCACAGTTACAGTATTCTGATTTTGAAATTAGATGGCCAATACCTGCATCTGAAATTTTAATTAATCATAATCTGATTCAAAACCCGGGATACGAATAATGTTGTAATGAAAAAAAACATCTTTGAATTGTAAATTTCATTTTTAGTTAGTTTTAGTAGTATTTTTTAATAAAAATGGTGTAAAGAATAAAATTTTAGAGCTGATAGCTTCTTTTGTTCTGAACGCCATTTTTTTGTGAAATAGTATTGTTTGACTTAAGTAGAAAGAATTACTTATAACTACCTATATAAATATGAAGATTAAAGGAGAGTTTAGTGAGGTCACAATTGTTAAAAGTATATATAATGCCAGATAAAACTTTTTTTAAAAGCGAATTAGTTATAGAATCACCAGGAAGAATAAACCTAATAGGGGAGCATGTAGATTATAATGGAGGTCATGTTTTACCAGCTGCTATAGACAAAAAAATCATCTTAAACTTTAAAAAGAATAATACCAATTTCTGCTCAATCATCTCTAAGAATTTCAAAAAACAGTTTGAAATCGATTTAAACAGTTTAGTTAGGAGCGAAACCGAATGGCATAACTACATCCTCGGTGTAATTTTTCATATTAATGTATTAAAGCCAGATTCAATTAAAGGATTTGACTGTGAAATTGAAAGCAATTTACCACTGGGTTCAGGTATTAGCTCATCAGCAGCTTTGGAATGTGGTATAGCCAAAGGGTTGAATGAGTTATTTAATATCGGATTAACGGATATTGAAATGATAACCTTATCTAAAGATGCAGAACACACATTTGTAGGTACGAAATGCGGAATTATGGACCAGTTTGCTGTTGTAAAAGGTAAAAAAGACCATTTGTTGCTTTTAAACTGCGAAACATTGGAGCACGAACTCATAAAAGCAGATTTTGGTGATTATAAAGTGGTACTACTTAATACAAACGTATCTCATAATTTGGCAAGTAGTGAATATAATGTTCGACGAGACGAATGTCAAACAGCATTAGAAGCCATACAGAGAAAATATCCTGATTATACTTTTTTAGCTGAAGTTCGCCCAAAGATAATCAGGGAATTTAAAAAAGTATTGCCTGAAAAAATATATAATAGGGCACTTTACGTTACAAAAGAAAATAGACGCACTTTAAAAGTAGTAAAAGCACTGAAAAATAATAACTTAAAAAGGTTCGGAGACTTATTATACAAATCCCACCGAGGTCTGACCAACCTTTATGAAGTTAGTTGCAAAGAATTAGATTTTTTAGTGGACTTTACCAAAGATTTGGACTATGTAATTGGTTCAAGGATGATGGGAGGCGGTTTTGGTGGTTGTACTATTAATCTTGTTCACAAAGATCATTTTGATTATTTTTTAGAAGATATTACAGCAGCATATCAGGAAAAATTCGATTTAAACCTTACTCCAATTTCTGTGGCGATTAGTGATGGAACCTTAAAAATATAAAATGGGTATATATACAAAATCACATAGGCGTTACAATATTTTAACAGGTGAGTGGATTTTGGTTTCACCTCATAGAACCAAACGTCCATGGCAAGGAAAAAAAGATATAGCTGTTAGGTTAGATAAGGTTGAGTATGACAAAAACTGTTATTTGTGTTCTGGAAATACGAGAGCTAGTGGAGATGTAAATCCGACGTATACTGATACGTTTAGTTTTAAAAATGATTTCGCTGCATTGGTTGAAGACCAAGAACATGACGCCTTCAATAATGGTTTATTAAAATCTGAAACAGAAGAAGGTATTTGTAAAGTAGTCGTTTTTCACCAAACCATTCCTTAACACTTCCCTTAATGTCGGTAGAAGCGATAACAAAAGTTGTTGATTTATGGCAGAAAGAATATTTAGAGTTAGGAAAAAAGGAATCTATAAATCATATCCAAATATTTGAAAACAAAGGAGCTATTATGGGCTGCAGTAACCCACATCCCCATGGACAAATTTGGGCTCAAAATTCAATTCCAGAAGTTGTATTACTAAAACAAAAGCAGCAAAAAATACATTGGAATGTCAATAAAAAAAGTTTGTTGACTGATTACATTCAGCAGGAAATTGAGCTAAACGAACGTATTGTTTTAAAGAATAATCATTTTGTTGCATTGGTGCCTTATTGGGCAGTTTGGCCTTACGAAGTGATGATTGTTCCCATAAAGCATTACCAGCATATTGGACAGTTGAATCATGAAGAAAAAAGGGCATTTGCCGCTATTATAAAAGGGCTTACTACTAAGTATGATAATCTTTTTGAAGTATCATTCCCTTATTCTTCAGGGATCCATCAAAGTCCAACAGATAAAGAACATCCTGAGTGGCATTTCCATATGTCGTTCTATCCACCATTATTACGATCGGCAGAAGTAAAAAAATTTATGGTAGGTTATGAAATGTTCGCAAATCCACAAAGAGATATAACCGCCGAACAAGCTGCAGACACATTAAAAGGTTTAAGTACAGCACATTATAGCGAAACCACTATTATTTAAAACTAATTAGAGTTATTATGACAGGAAATTTTGAATTTTTGGATTATTTCATATTTATATGTTATGCCATTTTAATTTTGGGTGTTGGCTTATGGGTTTCGAGAGATAAAAAAGGGCATCAAAAAAATGCTGAAGATTATTTTTTGGCAAGTAAATCATTACCATGGTGGGCTATTGGGGCTTCACTAATTGCTGCTAATATTTCAGCAGAACAATTTATAGGAATGTCTGGTTCTGGATTTGCTTTAGGTTTAGCTATAGCGTCTTATGAGTGGATGGCTGCTATTACTTTAATAATTGTAGGGAAGTATTTTTTACCAATATTTATTGAAAAAGGTCTATATACCATTCCAGAATTTGTAGAAAAACGTTTCTCGACAAATCTAAAAACCATCTTAGCGGTATTTTGGATAGCATTATATGTATTTGTAAACCTTGCATCTGTATTGTATTTGGGGTCATTGGCTCTAGAAACTATTATGGGTATTCCTATGATCTATGGTGTAATAGGATTAGCATTGTTTGCCGCAGCCTATTCACTTTATGGAGGGCTGTCAGCAGTAGCTTGGACTGACGTCATTCAAGTGGTGTTTTTGGTATTAGGAGGCTTGGTAACAACTTATATAGCATTAAATACAGTTTCCGGTGGGGAAGGCGTAATTGCAGGTATTAAAACTGTTTACGAAGCTGCACCAGACAGGTTCGCCATGATACTTGACAAATCAAACCCAGAGTTTAAGAACTTGCCTGGAATAGGCGTCTTAGTCGGAGGATTATGGGTGGCCAATTTATATTATTGGGGGTTCAACCAGTATATTATTCAAAGAACTTTGGCCGCTAAATCATTAAAAGAATCTCAAAAAGGTATTTTATTGGCAGCAGTCTTAAAGTTGGTAATACCAGTTATAGTTGTTGTGCCGGGAATCGCAGCGTACGTTATGGTAAATGATCCAGAACTATTATCAAGCCTAGGAGAAGTGGGGTTAAAAAACTTGCCTTCAGCTGACCAAGCAGACAAAGCCTATCCTTGGCTATTACAATTTTTGCCAACAGGTTTAAAAGGAGTTGCCTTTGCTGCATTGGCTGCAGCCATAGTATCTTCACTAGCATCTATGTTGAATTCGACATCAACAATTTTTACAATGGATATATACAAGCAGTATATTAACAAGAATGCATCTGACAAAGCAACCGTAAACACAGGTAGGTTATCTGCGGGAGTTGCGCTGGTAATTGCTTGTATCATGGCTCCGTTATTAGGTGGAATAGATCAAGCATTTCAATTTATTCAGGAATATACAGGAATTGTTAGTCCTGGAATTTTAGCAGTATTTATGTTAGGATTATTCTGGAAAAAAACAACTAACAAAGGAGCTATAATAGGTGCATTAGTTTCTATCCCCATAGCTATGTATTTTAAAGTAGCACCAAAAGGTTGGTCATCAAGTTCATTATTTGTGGATGTACCGTGGATGGATCAAATGGGTTATACGGCAGTACTCACAATGATTGTGATTGTTTTGGTAAGCCTTTTTCAAAATAAAGGCGCAGATGATGACAAAGGAATACCTATTAGTAAACAATTATTTAGAACGAGCCCTCTATTTAATATCGGAGCATTTGCAGTAATGATAATATTGGTTGCTTTGTATGCTATATTTTGGAAATAATAAATGGAATTAGAGAAAATAAAACTGTCGAAATCTAAAACTATAAAATTAGTAAATAGAAACAAACTTGAGCTGGAAATTTCCACCTTGGGCGCTACCGTATTAAGCCTTAAGGTGCCAAATAAAAGAGAAAAATTAATTAATGTAATTGTAGGACTATCTAGTGCTGATGATTATCAATCAAATCAATATTTAAAAACCGGATTGTATTTAGGTGCTACCATTGGCAGATATGCGGGAAGAATTTCTAAAGGTCAACTTGAAATTGATTCCAAAACGTATCCTATTTATAATGAAAATGGTATTCATTTACATGGTGGAAAAGAAGGGTTTGATAAAAAAATATGGACCATAGTATCTCTTGATAAAGGTGAATCACCTTCAGTAATTTTGTCATATATGAGTAAGCATCTAGAAGAAGGTTTTCCTGGAAATTTAAAAGTTTTTGTTACTTATTCACTTACAAGTGAAAATGAATTGAAAGTAACTTATAAGGCTAATACGGATCAAACCACCATAATAAATTTAACGAATCATTCCTATTTTAATTTGAATGGCGAAGCGTCTATTTTAGATCATGAGCTTCAAATTAACAGTGATTTTTATTTAGAGGTTGATGATAAATTAATTCCTTCGGGAAAATTAAATACTGTTAAAAAAACGCGATTTGATTATAATGAAAAATCATTAATAGGAAAACTAGACTTTAAGGGATTAGATGATACTTTTGTTTTAAAAAATGATTGTAAGAAGGCTACAATATCATCTAAAATTTCTGGAATTCAGATGAAGGTATATTCCAACCAACCAGCCGTAGTAGTTTACACCCCGCTGAAATTTCAGAAGTTACCCTTTAAAGGTAATGCTAGGTATTCAAAATTTCCAGCCATTTGCTTTGAAACACAGCATTATCCGGATGCGCCAAATAATGAACATTTTCCATCCACAATTTTACAACCAGAACAAACTTATATAAACGAAACCATATTTGAATTTTCAAATATTTAAAAAATAAAAATTTCAACAGATGAAAATATTAGTAACGGGAGGATTAGGCTTTATTGGTTCACATGTAGTAGTAGAACTTCAAAACGAAGGATATGAAGTTGTGATAATAGATAATCTATCTAATTCATCAGAAGATGTTTTAAGAGGTATTACAGCTATAACAGGCAAGCAACCATTGTTTGAAAAACTGGACTTAAGAGATAAACCATTGGTTGCTGACTTTTTTAAGAGACATTGGGATATATTGGGCGTGATACACTTTGCTGCATCCAAGGCTGTTGGCGAAAGTGTTGACTTACCACTATTATATTATGAAAACAATCTAAACTCTCTTATTTATATATTACAGGAACTACAAAAAAAGGAGATTTCTCACTTTATATTTAGTTCGTCTTGCACTGTATATGGTCAAGCAGATTCGCTTCCAATAACAGAATCTGCTCCTATTAAGGTAGCTGAATCTCCGTATGGAAATACGAAGCAAATAGGCGAGGAAATGATTAGAGATACCTGCAAAGTTTCGGAAAATATAAATGCTATAGCACTAAGATATTTTAACCCTATAGGAGCCCATAAATCTGCAAGAATTGGTGAGTTGCCAATTGGTACGCCACAAAATTTAGTGCCTTTTATTACTCAAACAGGAATAGGAAAGAGAGAACAATTATCTGTTTTTGGAAATGATTATCCAACACAGGATGGTACCTGTGTTAGAGATTATATCCACGTTGTTGATTTAGCCAAAGCCCATGTTGCTGCTCTTAAAAGACTGATTGAGAAAAAAAACGAGTCCAATTGCGAAGTTTTTAATATCGGCACGGGTAAAGGATCTTCTGTACTAGAAGTTATTAATGCTTTTGAGTTTGTTTCAAATCAGAAACTCAAATATAAAATAGTTGATCGACGTGCTGGTGACGTTGTGGCTGCATATGCGGATACTACAAAAGCTAATAACGTTTTGGGATGGAAATCAGAACTTTCTCTAAATGATGCTCTTTCATCCGCTTGGGAATGGGAACAAAAAGTCAGACAATAATTGAAGACTAAAAATCTTAAAAGTTTAATGGTGCTAGAGTTTTAGTATATTTTAAACGCTTCAGTTGTTTTGTTCTTTCATTTCTATATTGCAGTAAACATAATTGGCAGTGTAATATAATTCAGCACATTCCTCTGAATTACGCATGAGCTACATTCCAAAAAAAGCGTTTCATTGAAAAATCTTGGATACAATTCTAAAGTTTTAAGGTCCACTTCACGTTATCCTGAAAAATGCTGGAATGTGTCATTACCAGTATAAAACTTTGAAATAGTATCCGCTTTATAGAGAGTTATCTATATCAATATTGGTACAAATATAAACCCGCGAAATATTCTCATCAAAAGACTACGGCATAAAGCCAACGCTTCCCCCACAACTCGTTTATTCCGTTTCCTTTTGAGCAGAAATTATTGTCTTCCGTTTGGTTTCTGCTCAAATATTGTTTAATCTAAATTCAAAAGCTATGTATTTACAAAATTTAAAGCAGGATGAAATCTTTGTTCCATCAGAAATGAAATCCTTAAAATCCCTAACACAGATGGAATCTCGACGTGGACTTGAAAACGTCATAATTTCAAATGGTAAAATTGTCAATGTAGTATCAAACAGCTATGGGCACATTCCGAATCAATTATTCTTCAAGAAAGTTGAAGAAATGCTGACCGATGCGCAATTGAAATTTCACAAACGCACCATCAACAAAAATGACAGGTCGTTCATTACCGACTTTATCATCGACGACAAAAGCCAGTTTACTGTCAAGAACGATAAGGACTTGATACTGCCGATGCTTCGGTTCAAAAATTCC
>TARA_R110002049_G_scaffold309053_1_pt1 | contig 67955 bp, 55 predicted proteins | sample TARA_R110002049 | Tara Oceans TARA_R110002049 (sample SAMEA4396941) | marine metagenome | biome: Polar Biome; feature: [SRF] surface water layer (ENVO:00010504); material: water (ENVO:00002006), including particulate matter (ENVO:01000060) such as... | depth 5 m | reverse complement strand
TTTAGGCATCAACCCATCTGTTGCACTTGTGAGTTGAATTCACGAAGTAATATATTTTCCAGTAAATGGAGTTACAGAATTAATTTCATATTTCAGGCCGTTTCTACTTTCTAAAGATAAAGCTAAATTTGTATCTGAACAGGAGGTTAATAAATGAATTAGACAAACGATAATTACTATACGCATTAACCACATCTAACTAGGTATTAAAGTTGAAGTAAAAGAATGAACTTGGCTGGGGGTAGAGGATTCGAACCTCTACTGACGGAGTCAGAGTCCGTAGTCCTACCATTAGACGAACCCCCAATTATTAATTAATAATATTTTCTCATGGCTTAGCGGTTCTGTTCAAACCATCCGAGGGTTTGTTCCTCTTGTAGGCGAAAAAAAAGAGGGTAAAAACCCTCTTTTTAGACACATAAAATGTGATATTAACGTTTCGAGTATTGAGGACGTTTGCGGGCTTTGTGTAAGCCGACTTTTTTACGTTCTACTTCACGAGCATCACGAGTAACGAAACCTGCTTGGCGTAATGGTTTACGTAATGTTTCATCATATTCCATCAAAGCGCGGGTGATGCCGTGTCGAATTGCACCTGCTTGTCCAGAAATGCCTCCGCCAGTAACGGTGATGTTGAAATCAAATTGGTCCAACATTTCAACAGTTTCCAAAGGTTGGCGCACGATCATTCGGCCAGTTTCGCGTCCGAAGTATTGGTCAAGTGTACGGTTATTGATTGTAATCTCACCAGATCCGCGTTTTAAGAATACGCGTGCGGCTGAACTCTTGCGTCTTCCGGTGCTGTAATAAACGTCTGACATCCCTTAAATCTCCAGTACTTGCGGTTGTTGAGCTGAATGTTGATGCTGAGCATCTGGGTATACCTTGAGCTTGCGGAACATGTCCCGACCCAATGGACCCTTTGGCAGCATGCCTTTTACGGCTTTTTCAATGACTTGCTCGGGTTTTTTGACAATCAATTTTTCAAAACTGATCGATTTAATACCACCTGGGAAACCAGTGTGATGGTAGTACATTTTATCTGTTGTTTTGTTGCCTGATACTCGGACGTCTTTTGCATTAATGACGACGATATAGTCACCGGTGTCCATATGCGGAGTATATTCAGCTTTATGCTTACCGCGTAGGCGCCTTGCAATTTCAGTTGCCAAACGGCCTAAGGTCTGGCCTGAGGCATCGACGACGAACCAGTCGCGCTTAATATCAGCAGGTGTTGCAGAGAAAGTTTTCATGCTAATTCCTAGAAATCGGGTAACCCGGGTAAAAAAGAGGGGGAATAGTACGGATTGACCTGTGGCCTGTCAATATTATACGAGCGATATTATCATCTAATATTGATGAATATTTTGGTCTTGCAGGATGAGGGATTGTTTGAGAGACATATTATTCTAGGTTTATACATAAAAATTAATAGGAAAATCAATGAAATCAATAGATTACAATGTTTTTGACCGCGGTATTATTGCCTTGGATTCTGTTCTTAAAGATATTGTCAAAACAACAAGTTTAAACCGGGAGAAAAGGCCTTACCCAGCCGCATCTTGCCCAGATGACAATCTTGATGCGAACGAAAAAAAGCATGTCTCTGGTTTAATGCGGGTAAACCATGCCGGGGAAGTTGCCGCACAAGCCCTATATAAGGCTCAATCACTGACAGCCCGGGAGGAAGAACTCAAAAAAGCGATGCGACAATCTGCCGATGAGGAGATTGACCATCTCGAATGGTGTGAGTCAAGACTAGAGGAACTGGGAGACCATACGAGCTACCTTGGCCCAGTTTGGTATTTAGGTTCGTTTGGTATTGGTGTTATTGCCGGTTGTTTCGGAGATAAATGGAACCTGGGTTTTCTGGCTGAAACTGAACATCAAGTAGTGAGGCATCTTGATGAGCATCTAAAGCAATTGCCCGAGAATGATGATCGTAGTCGATCTATTTTAGAGCAAATGCGCGAAGATGAATTGCATCATGCAACGGTTGCTGAAATTGCAGGGGCAAAAGTTTTACCTAAGGAAGCGAAACGATTAATGAGTTTGTCTTCTAAAATTATGACTAGGTTAGCTTATCGATTTTAATATTTTTTTTCGGATCTCTTGAAAAGTATTTGGTCGACCCCATCTCTTTACTAAGTTAAATAAAACATATTCTGGAGGTAGAAAAATGTCATTAGTAAACTATGAACCATGGAGTCTTCTGGATAGATTTCAGCAGCAATTAAATCAGCTGGGTTATGCTGATAAAACGATAGCAGGGAATGATAACGATTACTCAAATGTAGTGACTGGACGTTGGAGTCCTGCCGTAGATATAAAAGAAGAGGCGGATCGTTTTTTGATTACAGCAGACTTGCCTGGTGTCGATCCAAAAGATATTGAGATAACAATGGACAATGGTGTCTTAACAATTAAAGGTGAACGCCAGTCTGAAGCACGTGAAGAGAAAGCAGGATATAAACGTGTCGAACGCGTCAGTGGGTCTTTTTATCGACGTTTTAGTTTGCCTGATACGGCAGATGCCGAACGTATTGAAGCAAAAGGTAAAGATGGCGTGTTAGAGATTATCTTGACGAAGCATGAAAAAGTACAACCTCGAAAAATTGAGGTAAAGAGTTAAGCATTGCTAAATGTATTTAAGGCGGACTCGGTCCGCCTTAAATTTTTACGCATATCAATTTAAGAAATCGCAGTGAACTATTTTGAAAATAGAACTTCCTAATAAGAAAATAAAAAACGGAACACAGCACATGATGAATTATTTTCCCAGACTACTCACGCAATTATTCCTTATTACATTTTCTTTATTAGCGGCTTCAGCAAACGCAGCACTGCCGCAGGTAGTCGATGGAAAAGAAATTCCCACTCTTGCCCCTATGCTAGAGAGTGCCACCCCGGCAGTAGTCAATATCGCTACGGAAGGACGTGTCAAACAACAATTAAATCCCTTGTTCTCAGACCCTCGTTTTCGTAGATATTTTAATGTCCCGGATCAGCCCGCTGAACGTAAAACCAGTAGCCTGGGTTCGGGTGTTATTGTGGATGCAAAGCGAGGTCTGGTACTAACCAATAATCATGTGATTGCAAATGCTGTTCAAATAACGGTGACTTTACGTGATGGGCGACAGCTTGAAGCAGAAGTGGTTGGTACTGATCCGGAAACTGACGTCGCGGTTATAAAAATGCCAGCGGAAAACCTGGTTGATATTAAACCAGCTAATTCAGATGCATTACGAGTCGGAGATTTCGTTGTCGCGATTGGTAATCCATTTGGTCTCGGACAGACAGTTACTTCAGGTATTGTTAGCGCGCTAGGTCGAAGTGGTCTGGGTATCGAGGGCTATGAAGATTTTATTCAGACGGATGCATCAATTAATCCGGGTAATTCGGGTGGCGCTTTAGTCAATCTCCGTGGCGAATTAGTCGGTATCAATACCGCTATATTTTCTCAAAGTGGTGGCAATATTGGGATAGGTTTTGCTATCCCAATTAATCTTGCTATGCAAATTACAGAGCAATTGGTTGATACGGGTGAAGTTAAACGCGGCTTCCTCGGGGTTAGTATGCAAGATATAAGTCCTGCACTTGCCGAAGCCTTTGGACTTGAGCAACAAAGTGGGGCGATCATCAATGAAGTGTTAGAGAACTCTCCTGCGAGCAAAGCCGGTTTAAAGACAGGGGATATTGTAGTCTCTATTGACGGTAAAAATATTGTTAATGCCAACGATGTGGCAAACCGTATCGGTTTGTTACCGGTGGGTGAAACTATAAAATTTAAAGTGTTGCGCGATGGTAAACAGTCCGAGTTTGTTGTGACAATTGATGTAAGAACACAAGCAAGTACAGATCCACGATCCGTAAATGAATTATTACGCGGCGTTTCGGTTGGTGATATACAACAAGACAGTGCTTATTTTGGAAAAGCAGAGGGTGTCATTGTTGCAAATGTAGAGCGTGGCAGTATTGCCTGGCGTAGTGGTTTAAGAGTAGGTGATGTCATTACATCAGTTAATAAAGCACCGATTAAAAATCTGGCACAATTTTTAAAAGCAGTGGATAAAAAAGAAGATTCTCTTCTATTTCTAATTCTTAGAGGTAATGCAGCAGCGTTTATTGTGCTTAGAAAATAAATTTTCAGGTAATCAATTTACAATTAGCGATTGATTCTTTAATGAGTTCAACAGCTTTGATTCTCGGGAAGGATTTTCGATAGGCTATAATAATTTCACGATATGGTGCCGGGTTGGAAAAAGGTCGGTATTCGAGCAGGCCATTTAAGCTGGATTGAGTATTGATCGAGGAACCGGGGAGTATCGTTATGCCAGCACCAGCGGCGACCATTTGACGAATCGTTTCAATAGAGCTGCCTTGAAGTGATTTTTGGATTTGTGTGTTTTCCCCGGAAGGAGTAATGCAGGAAGGACAAACCTTGATGACTTGATCTCTAAAACAGTTACCTGATTTTAATAACAACATTGTATCGTTTAATAAATCATCTGCTTTGAGTTTTTTCTTTTTAGTTAAAGGGTGATCTCTGGGCAAGGCAACCATAAAAGGTTCTTGGTAAAGGAACTCTGTTTGTATACCTGGATGGTCAAACGGGTTGGCAAGAATAGCAATATCAATTTCCCCCGCCTTTAACTTGTTGAACAAGTTCTCCGTATAATCTTCTTCTATAATTAAAATTAGATCAGCAACTCGTTTGTTGATAACAGGTATTAATCTTGGTAGTAAGTAAGGGCCAACGGTGTAAATAACGCCAAGCCTTAATTCGCCGCTTAATTCATCCTGGTTTTGTTTCGCGAGTTCCTTCAGGGTATTGGTTTCATTTAGTACTACCTCTGCCTGGCTAATGATTACTTGTCCAATGGGCGTAATAGTAACCTCATGCTGATGTCGTTCAAATAATGTAACTCCTAATTCGTCTTCAATTTTTTTTACGGCAACACTCAGCGTCGGCTGGCTAACAAAACATCTTTTTGCGGCTCGTCCAAAATGCAGTTCTTTTGCAACGGCAACAATATAGCGAAATTCGGACAGGGTCATTGTTGTGTATAAAAAATAATGTTTACTAAAAATTTAAGTGACAGCTTTATATTACTCGGCTGATTTTGAGATGTCTCAATTAATATTTGATGTAATCTCAGGCAAGTCAAACTCTGGTGTGTTGTCAAGGCTATGGGAAATAAAGTTGTCCAGGAGTTCTACATCAACATATGATTTATCATAGGTGTCACCTTGTGCAACGATGAACGCATTGTTGGGTTCACCAAGATGATTAGTCACCAATGAAGCACCGGTAAAATCGTTGTCTATTGTATAGGCATGAGTCGTAATTATGGTGTGTAGTCCTGTGCTGAGTGCCGCCATATTTCCATTTTGGGTATCTTCAATTGCGACGCAGGTCTCAGGCATTAACCCTAATCCTGCCAGTGCGCATTGGTAAACAACTGGAGAAGGTTTTTTATCTGAAACAGTGTCGCTGCTAACAATAGTATTGAATATTTCTTTGGGATCGATATCTAAGGCTGTGTTGATGAGTGTATTCAGGTTGGCCAAACATGAGCTGGTTGCAATGCCCAGTTGTAATTCTTTATCCTGTGCTTCATTAATCAATCGTTTAATACCCGGACGAAGCTGAATGTGTTTCGTCGCCAGCATCTCACGATAATGATCCGATTTGCATTTATGTAGCTCTTTAATAAACAAGCCAGGATCTTTTACTTTGCTTTTTAGCTCTTTGTCTTCATTCAGACAAATTTTAAAGCGTTCTTTGCCGCCTGAAATAAAAAGTAACTTGTAGTAATCGCTCTTTGACCAGTGCCAGTTAAGGTCAAACTCTTGAAATGCCTGATTGAAAGCCTGGCGATGGACTTCCTCGGTATCTGCCATGGTACCGTCCACATCGAAGATAATGCCTTTTAGTTTCATCAAGTTCCGGATAAAAAGGATGAATACACTTTTAGTATTGTCAACTAAGCATTGATTATAAACAATAAAAAGATTGAAGCAATAATCTATTAGTACATTTTATGCATACTAGCTCACAACCTGTTTCAACCATTTAATATTACGGTTTCATCAGGTAAGGTGAACAATCTTAAGAATAATAGCGACCTCAATAAGATAATCCTGAAGGATCAATTCAAGGCATGATTGAATTATTAATAAATGACTATACTTTGCAGGCGGTGATCCTGGGCTTTGTCTCTGGATTAGCCGTTGTGTGGCTAATGTACAGAAGCAAAATGCTCAAGTTATCTGATAGTAATAATGAGCTAAAACGAAACTTGGCAGTAGAAGAGGAACGTACAAATAATAAAGATTCACGTATAGAGGAACTTAACAATGCCATTCGGGAGCGAGAGAATACAAATAAATATTTGCAGAAAGATGTAGAGAATAACAAGGTTACCATTGCAGAACTGTACACAAAGCTTGATGAAGAAAGAAAGGCAACCGAAGAAAAAATGGTTTTGCTGGAACAAGCTGAAAACAAAATGACAGATGCCTTTGAAAACCTATCTAATAAAATCCTTGAAGAAAAGAGTAAGAAGTTTACTGATCAAAATAAATTAAACATTGGTGAAGTACTAAATCCTTTGCGAGAACAATTGGGTGACTTTCGTAAAAAGATTGAAGATGTATACGATAAAGAAACTAAAGACAGGTTGTCTCTCTTTCATGAAATTACCAATTTAAAATCATTGAATGAAAGAATGAGCACGGATGCAATAAATCTTACCAAGGCATTAAAAGGCGAAAGTAAGAAACGTGGAGATTGGGGAGAGGTCATACTAGAGAGAGTACTGGAAGACTCGGGTTTAAAAAATGGGCGAGAATATGAGGTGCAGGGCAGTTACCGAGACGAGTCCGGCAAATTATTTTATCCTGATATCGTTGTCCATCTACCAAATAAAAGAGACGTTATTATTGACTCGAAGGTCTCATTAAATGCATACGAACGCTATTACTCATCAGTAGATGAACAGGATAAACAGCAGGCTCTTAAAAGCCATCTAACGTCAATAAGAAAACATATCAGTGATTTACGTGGCAAAAGCTATGATGAATTGGTGGGTGTGAATTCGCTAGATATGGTGTTGATGTTTGTTGCTATAGAACCGGCGTTGATGTTGGCATTTGAAAATGATGAGCAGCTATTTCAGGACGCTTTTAACAATGGCATCTTTCTCGTCAGCCCTTCTACTTTAAGTATGAACCTTCAAGTCATCCAGAATATGTGGCGTTATGAGTATCAAAACCAGAATGCCCGGGAAATAGCCAGGCAAGCGGGTGATATGTACGACAAATTTACAGGCTTTGTAACTGCCCTGGAAGATATTGGAGATAAGCTAGGCAAGGCTCAGTCTGCATACGACACGGCATATAAGCGTTTAACCGATGGCAGAGGTAACCTTATTGCAAAGGTTGAAGCTATAAGAAAGCTGGGAGACTTAAAGATAAAACGGCGTTTATCAGAAGAACTTGTTAATAGATCGCTGCCTGATGATAGTGAGTCTAATAATTAAATAGAATCTGAATTAATTCCCGGGTTTATTTAACGCCTAAGTATCGCCCACCAACGATAAAAATTAAGCAGGCTAGCAAGAGATGCTGATACATAAGTAAGTGCTGCGGCAGAGAGTATTTTTCTCGCTATGGGCATCGCTGAATCAGGTACATAATTCCCTTCGCTCAATACGGGTAAGGCACGATTAAAGCTGGCATCGAACTCAACAGGTAAAGTAAAGAGGTGCAGAATTATGGGTAGACACATAATGGTTAGACCTGCCAGTAACATAACAAATGTGACAGCTGGTATTTTTACCAGGATCAAAGTAAATGGCAGACTGACTAAAATAAACGAGGCTATTTTTTCAGCGATGGCCGCTTTTTTCGCCAGTTGTGTTCTCAGTAACAAAGGTCTGTAGTTAGTATGATGTTGTAACGCATGGCCAAATTCATGAGTCGCGATTGTGACAGCGGCTAATGACTTTCCATCGTGATTATTTTCCGAGAGGCGAATTGTTTTTGACTCTGGGTCATAATGATCATTACCATTATCTGTTTTTTCAACAGAGACACCTTCCAGTTCAAAGCGTTTGATAAGGTGTTGGGCAAGCTCTCCTCCTGTTCCCGGGAGATCTTCTATTGTTTGACTGTATTGTTTTATTACTTGTTGCACCCAAAATTGAGGTAGAAAAATAATAATAACTAATAGTAACAATAGTATTACTGGCAGCATGGTCGGGTCATGATATTATTTATAGTTAATCGTTGCTTACGTGACAGAGTAATAATTCCAGAGTTCAAAATACATAATAATTAATAACACATGCAGACTCCATTAGAAAAATATAAAAATGATCTTGGCTTGAAAGGATTCAATACCGATCCAGCGCAGGAAGTAGCCGTCATGCATTTGCAAAAATTATATGACTCACTGTGCGAGTTACCAAAGAAAGAGGGTGGGTTGCTAAATAGAATTAAATCTGGTCTGGGATTAAGTTCGCAACAATCGGTTAAAGGGCTCTATTTTTGGGGTGGTGTTGGACGAGGTAAAACGTATTTGGTGGACTGTTTTTATGAGTGTCTACCTGTTGAAAAAAAAACAAGAATCCATTTTCATCGTTTCATGCAGAGCGTTCATAAAGAACTTAAATCACTTGGTAATATAGAAAGTCCGTTGAAGATTGTTGCGGATCGAATAGCAGGAAAAACACAAGTGCTTTGTTTTGATGAGTTTCATGTTTCAGATATAACTGATGCAATGTTATTAGCAGGTTTGCTAGATGCTTTATTTGAACGAGGTGTTGTATTAGTCACCACGTCGAATCAGCATCCTGATAAATTATATCAAGGTGGGTTGCAAAGAGAGCGGTTTTTACCTGCGATTGATCTATTAAAAAAATATACTGATATTGTTAATGTTGATTCAGGCATTGATTATCGATTGCAATTTCTTGATCAAGCGGAGATATACCATTCTCCTCTCGATAGTTATGCAAATGCGATGTTGGAAAATGACTTCACTCATGTTTGCCCTGATACCGGTACAGAAGGGGGGACGCTTGAAATTGAAGGGCGGCCTATCAAAACAATACGTTGTGGTGACGGCGTTATATGGTTTGATTTTATGGCTATCTGTGATGGGCCAAGAGGTGCGGCAGACTATATTGAAATCGCCAGGCAATATCAGACAGTCTTATTAGCCAATATTCCGATCATGGATGATTATGCTAATGATGTTGCGAAACGATTTATCACACTGGTCGATGAGTTTTACGATCGAAACGTTAAGTTGATTATTACTGCGGCAGCAGAACCGGATGCCTTATATATAGGAGGTCGTTTGCAAGAGTCTTTCAAAAGAACTATTAGTCGATTAGAGGAAATGCGTACGCACGACTATCTTGCGAAAGAACACCTGCCTTAAAACTCATAAAACCAGCTATTTTTAGGTTAACTCTTAAAATATGCCTGGTTCATCGCAAGGCACATTCTTCATTTGATATTTAAATTTAAGTAAACTATGTAACTATCTAATATATAGGTCATATTAAGCATGGTTAACTTGTCGCAGGGACATAAGTTGAGTACTTTAATTAAAATCGAAATAAAGTTCTGGAGTGTCGTTATGGCGATGGTTTGATCTATTTATCAAGACAGCAACCAGATAGTTTATTCAAAATACCAGTTCTCTGGGTAATGAAGTAGGCTAATTGATATCCTTAGCAGAATTTAGAACGATTACATTTAGCGATATTAAAAATCATATCAAGGATAAATAGCGCCAAAGTCTTTGTTTTACACCGAATTCAGTTATTATCTACGCAGTGAAAATAGTGGCTGTTTTATATAACAATTACGAATAAATATAGTAAAATCCATTCCTTTTCCGTCTTAAAACTTACTGGTATCTTTCGCATCCGTTAAAACTGTAGGACTTACACCAATCATATGTACAAGTACGATAATTACGATCAGACCATCGTTGATGAACGAGTGGCCCAATTCCGTGACCAAACCGAGCGATTTTTAGCGGGGAAATTGACAGAGGAAGAATATCGTCCACTACGGTTGATGAATGGACTTTATGTTCAACGATATGCCCCAATGCTCAGGGTCGCGATTCCTTATGGTTTGCTATCAAGCGACCAATTAAGGATGTTGGCCCATATTTCCAGAAAGTATGACAAGAATTATGCTCATTTCAGTACTCGGCAGAATGTTCAATTTAATTGGCCGGCGCTCGAAGCGGTGCCTGATATCCTGGCCGATCTTGCCAGTGTTGAAATGCATGCGATTCAGACCAGTGGCAATGACATTCGCAATACGACTTCAGATCAGTTTGCGGGTATTGCGGAAGATGAGTTAGAAGATCCAAGACCTTATTGTGAAATAATTCGACAATGGTCCACATTTCATCCTGAGTTTTCATTCTTACCCAGAAAATTCAAGATCGCCGTTTCAGGTGCAACAGATGATCGTGCTGCCGTTAAAGTACATGATATCGGTCTTTATCTGGTAAAAAATGATGCGGGCGAAATTGGTTTTAATGTGATTGTCGGTGGTGGTTTAGGTCGTACACCGTTTATCGGGCCAAGTATCAGACCGTTCCTGGAGAAGCAAGATTTGCTGTCTTATCTTGAAGCGATATTGCGTGTCTACAATCGGTTTGGTCGTAGAGATAATATGTATCGAGCTCGTATCAAAATATTAGTCAACGATCTCGGTAAAGAGGAGTTCACCCGACAAGTTGAGGAAGAATGGTCGCATATAAAAGATAGTGTTTTAAAACTTGACCAAAAAGAGATCGATCGCGTCAAAGGATTTTTTACTTCTCCCGATTATGATAAGAATGCAACTGATGACAAGAGTTTTAATGAAGCAGAAAAATCAAATAAAGCTTTTTCGAATTGGGCAAAACGCAACCTGTTTACCCATCGGGTTGCAGGTTATAAAGCTGTAGTTATTTCTTTAAAAGCACCCGGTATTGCGCCTGGTGATGCAACAGATGAACAAATGGATCATATTGCTGCACTTGCTGATCAATATAGTTTTGGTGAAGTGGTAGTAACGCATGATCAGAATCTGGTTTTACCAAATGTTAAACAGTCTGATTTGTTCACTCTTTGGGAAAAGCTTTCTGAAAAAAATCTGGCAACGGCAAATATAGGTTTGTTGACAGATATGATCTGTTGTCCTGGTCTGGATTTTTGTGCTCTGGCAAATGCCGGTTCCATCCCCATCGCCAAACAAATTAACGAAAGATTCGATGATATTGATTATTTGCACGATATTGGCGATCTAAAGATCAAGATGTCTGGGTGTATGAATGCCTGTGGGCATCATCACGTAGGGCATATCGGTATTCTCGGAGTCAGGAAAAAAGACGAGGAGTTTTATCAGTTAACACTCGGAGGCTCTGCCGAAAAAGATGCTTGTCTGGGCGATCGTCTCGGACCATCTATCGCGAAGGAAGAAGTTGCCGATGTGATTAGTCAACTGCTTGATGTCTATGTTGAACAGCGACAGGATGAGGAACGTTTTCTGGATACTTATCGTCGTGTTGGTATTTCACCATTCAAGGATCGTGTTTACCCGAAGACAGCAGTGAAGGAAAAAGCTTATGCGAATAATTAAAGATAAAAAGATTAGTGAAGATGATTGGAACATTGTGCGTGATTTAGATGACGCCGCGACAATTCCCGAAGGGAATGTCATTTTACCTATTTCGTATTGGCAATCGAATCGTGATGAGCTATTAAAACAAGATTCAACACATGCTGTCTGGATTGACGGTGATGTTGAGACAGAAGAAGTGTCTGGTGATCTGGAACATTTTTCAATTATTGGCCTCGATTTTCCGGCGTTTAAAGATGGTCGATCCTATACCCATGCAAGAATGTTACGCGACCGATATGGTTTCAAGGGTGAATTACGCGCGATTGGCAACGTATTACGCGATCAAATGTTCTTCATGATGAGATGTGGCATCGATTGTTTTGAAGTGAGTGAGGGTAAAGATGCTGAAGAAGCATTGAAAAGCTTTAATGATTTTTCTGTGCGTTATCAGGCTGCAGCAGATGATGCTGTTCCAATATATAAATTAAGATAGTTTATAGTTGGATACAAAACTAGATAGTGATTACGCTGACTGAAGGTGTGTTCAATGCTTTATCGCTGTGAAAACCACGCACAAGCAGTATCTTTTCTCCAACTAAAGCCAAACCTTCATCAAGCACTATCTTTCTTGCTAGTACGTTAGGATTAGACTTTCCAGCATTCTCCGAAAGGACGGGGATCACCCCCCATAGCATTGCCATTTTTCGGCAAATATCAGGGTGATTAGTGATTGCTACAACGGGGGCGGCTGGTCTTGCTGAGCTCATCGTTGCTGCTGACATGCCACTTTGTGAAATAACAACAACCGCATGTACTTTAAGATCTTGTGCCATTTGGGCCATTGAATTTGCGACGGCGTCCCAGACAGACATTGCTACTTTTGAATGACTGCTATCAGGAAGTTTCGCACTATAAGCACCGTGAGCCCAAAGATAAGACTCTGTATGCCGTGCAACACGATCCATCATTTTTACTGCTTCTATTGGAAAAGCGCCGACCGCTGTTTCACCGGATAACATGATTGCATCTGTTCCCAGTGTTACTGCATAGGCAACATCAGTTACCTCTGCTCGCGTTGGGCGTGCATTTTCAATCATGGATTCGAGCATTTGAGTTGCAACTATGACAGGTTTGAATTTTTTACGGGCTAGATCGATCAATTGATGCTGTGCAACCGGTACTTGCTCAGGGTTGAGTTCAACACCTAAATCGCCGCGTGCAACCATAATACCATCAGCGGCATCGAGGATTGCACTTGCTTCATCTAACGCCTCTGGCTTTTCTATTTTTGCAATGATACGTGCGCTACTGTTATGCGATTGTATTAATTCTTTTAAGTCAAAAATATCTTCTGCTGAACGCACGAAGGAGAGTGCTAGGAAATCGACTCCCAACTCAAGTGCTAGTTTTGCATCTGCTTTATCTTTTTCAGTAAGCGAGGGTGCTGATACTTTTACACCGGGTAAATTTATGCCCTTATGGTTACCTAATGTACCCCCGTAGATAACAGTGCAAGAAATTTCTGTGCCTTCAATACTATCGACTTCTAACTCCAGTGTTCCGTCGGCTAGTAATATCCTGTCTTCAGGTTCTACATCATTGGCCAGTGAAGAATATTGTGAAGGGATAAGACCGGGTTTCCCTTCAACATCGCGTGTTGTGACGATGACAGATTCATTATTTTTTAATTCAATACTACCCTTCTTGAATTTCCCTGTTCTTATTTTAGGCCCACAAAGGTCCGCCAAAATACCGACCGGTTGATCCAATTCAATGGCTATTTCACGGATCCGGACATAGGTTTCTTTATGGTAACTATGGTCTCCGTGAGACATGTTTTGACGAAAGACATTGACGCCCGCATTGATCAACTTGCGGATTTGCGCAGGTTCACTGCTTGCTGGACCCAAAGTAGCGATTATCTTGGTACGCCGTTTTTTTAATAAGTTAATTTGAGTAATTATTGACATGATTCCCTGAGACCTAGTGAGTTAATTAGTTAATTAGTTATATTTCAGTTATATGCCGACTGTTTGTTAAAAGTTTATTAGCTTTAGTCATAAGGTCTAAACATCGATTTGCGATACCAGAGTCTTTTCGTAAGCTTTTGAAAATATTAGTTATTTTCTTCCCTCAATAGATGTAAATGATTGAAATTAAGCCGTTCTATAGATGTTTATCGGTCTCTAGCACAGATGCTGTAGTTGTAATTCATATGTGTACTACAGAACATTTTAAATTAAGCTTAAGTGTAGCAATATAACTACATTTATAGTTAAGTAACATTTTATTACAGATCGTCCTGATAATGGTTACACAGGATTGTGCATGAAATAACATTTAAGGAAAACATTCTGGTGTAGTACACCAGTTATAAATCGCCATGGTCAAAAAAATAGACTCAACCAAAAAACAACAATTTGAATCGTCTTCAAATGTCAGTGATATTTTTGAAAATACAGATGAAAGTATTGCTCGTGTAGACAGGGACGGCAAGCATCTCAATGTCAATGCTGCTTATGCCGAGGTATATGGTTATCAAGCTCAGGATATGATGGGGATGTGTTGGAAAGATACTATTCATCCGGATGATCTTGCTTTAGCGGAAAATGCCTGTAATGAAATGTCAGAGCTGGGACGATCTGAAATAAATATTCGTGGTCTACGCAAAACAGGAACAGTTTTTTATCAGCATCTTGTTATGGTCAAGGGATTAGGTAATGAAGAATCACCGGTAAGTCATTATTGCTTTATTCAAGATATAACTAATCAGACATTAGAAGAACGAAAATTATTTAAAGAGATTGAATTCAGCTATCAAAAATTTCAACATTTGATTGAGCTGCAACCCGAGTGCTTCAAACAAATTGGAAAAGATGGCGAATTGATTTACATGAATGCTGCTGGATTGGCGATGATAGAAGCTGATTCATTGCAGCAGGTAAAGGGGCTATGTGTTTATGATTTAATTGCAGAAGAACATCGAGAACTTTTTATTTTTTTAAATCAACGTGTGTTTTCCGGAGAAACAGTTGCCCTTGAATTTGAAATTATCAGTCTAAAAGGTACGCGCAGATGGATGGAAACGCATGCCTGTCCAGTGAAAAATAGTTCCGGTATCGTTTTTGAACACCTTGCAGTAACTCGTGATATTACTACACGCAAACAAACAGAAGCTGCTCTAAGAAAGAGAGAATATCAATATAGTGAACTAATCAATGATATTGATGCAATTGTCTGGGAAGTGAGTTTGCCCGATTTATTGTTTACCTTCGTTAGTGAACCAGCAAGTAAAATGTTGGGGTACCCTGTAGAGGACTGGTATCAAAAAGATTTTTGGTTAGACCATATCCATCCAGATGATCGCGATGCTACCTATCAATACTGTCTTAATCAAACAGCACTTGGTATGGAGCATCAGTTTGAATATCGTATGATCGCCGCTGATGGTGCGATCATTTGGATAAGAGATTTAGTTCATGTGGCAAAGGATAAGTCAGGTTGCCCGAATAGATTACGTGGTGTGATGTTTAATATAACGCAGCAAAAAGAGACTGAAGCAGCTTTTGAAAATAGTCAGAAATGTTTATCCGCAGCTATAGGAACCAGTCCGGATGTTATCATTATGACACGACTCGAAGATGGAACACTGATTGAGGTCAATAAAGGGTTTGTTGATAGAACCGCTTTTACTAAAGAAGAGGTATTGGGTAAGACCAGCCTTGAGTTAGGGTTTTGGTCTTTAAATAAGGACAGAGAAGAATACTCAAAAGTACTAAAGGCCCAAGGTTATATCAGTAATCACGAGTTCAAACTTAAAAGAAAAAATGGAGAATTTTATTTGGGCTCCCTCTCGGCCTCGTTATTTGAATATGATGGTGAACAATGTGTTCTCTCCATTATCAGAGATATAAGCGAGCTTAAACAAACAGAAGCATTATTGAGTAGAACCAATCGCGCCTTGATGGTCTTAAACCGGTGTAATCAATCTCTGGTTCATATTACAGATGAAAAACAATTGCTAGATTCGGTCTGCGATATTGTCATTAATATTGGTAATTATAGAATGTCATGGGTAGGCTTCACTGAACAGGGTGAAGCAAATAAGCTTATCCCCATGGCCATTTCAGGTTTTTCGAATAGTTATTTGGATAACTTTTTTTCCTGGGACGACAAGGCAGGAGGAAGAAGTCCCGCGGATGTTTGTATTCGAACAAACCAATCTTATATTTGCCGTGACACGTCTACAGATCCAGCTTTTACGCCGTGGAGAAAGCTCGCTATAGAGAGAGGCTATGCCTCCATGATTGCACTACCATTAAGTATAGAGGATAAATCAATTGGTTGTTTTTTGATTTATTCCACAGAGGTAAATGCGTTTGATGTAGAAGAAGTCGAATTATTGGAGCACCTTGCCAAAAACCTGAGTTATGGCATACAGACTATCCGTGTCAAGGAAAAAAATAAAAAGGTAGAAGATCTTCTTAAACTGGAGAATGAGATATTTCAAATAATCTATCTAAACCCACCCTTTAATGAATTATGCTGTCAGGTAATTAATAAGATTGAACAATTATTTGTTGATGTCAAATGTTCAATACTTTTACTTGATGAGAAAGATAAGCGTCTATGGTCTATTGCTGCTCCAAGTTTGCCTGCGGCCTATATTAAAGCGATAGACGGGGTAGAGATAGGGCCTGATGTTGGTAGTTGTGGTACTGCCGCATTTTTTAATAAGACTATTATTGTCCCTGACATTGAAAATGATCCGCTTTGGAAAGATTATTCCGAGCTAGCACTGACTTATAATCTTAAATCCAGCTACTCTGTTCCGATCCGTGCGACAGACGGGGGAGTCATAGGGACGTTCGGAAACTATTTTCATACAGTACAAGAATCTGCTGCTAACGTATCCTTGATGGAACATATTGCCCAGATCCTGGGTGGCGTATTTGAACGTGACAAAATAGCCGCAGCGTTAAGAGAGAGTGAAGAACGTTTTGGATTGGCTATGGAAGGAGCCAACGATGGCCTATGGGACTGGAAGATAAATTCGAATTATATTTATTATTCACCAAGATGGAAAAGCATGTTGGGTTATGAAAGTGATGATATACCTAATGTCATCGATGCATATAAAGAGTTATTACATCCAGACGATGTGGAAAAAACATTCACGCTGTTTAATGATTATATCTCTGGTAGAAGAAATAAATACAGTATCGAATACCGGATGCGACACCAGGATGGACATTACGTTGATATTTTGTCGCGAGGTTTCGGCGTAAAAAATAATAAGGGTGAAATGATTCGGTTGGTCGGCACTCATGTTGATATATCAGAACAAAAAAGAATAAGTGCTGCCCTGACAGCAAGCGAGATTCGGTTTCGCAGACTTTACGACGATACGCCGGCGATCTTTTTTAATGTCGCTCAGGATGGCACTATTATTACTGTGAATAAGTACGGCGCGAAGCATCTTGGTTATGATGTTGATGAGTTGAGAGGCAAAAACGTTACTACAATTATTCATAAAAACGATATACAGACTTCACGAGAGAAAATAAAACAGTGTTTTGAGGTGCCAGATGTCGTTCATCGCTGGGATCTACAGAAGGTACACAAAAACGGACAGGTTATCAGGGTCAGAGAATCAGTTCGAGTTGTAAACGATGCACGTGGCGAATCTACGTTATTTATTGCTTGCGAGGATATTTCTGAAGCTTTTCGACTCTCTGAAGAACTCTCCTATCAGGCTACGCACGATGCATTGACAGGACTCGTTAATCGTTCTGAATTTGAACGTCGATTACAACGAGTTATTGAAGCCAATCAATCTATGAACGCTGAACACGCGATATGTTATCTCGATCTTGATCAATTTAAGGTTATTAATGATACCTGTGGCCATTTGGCGGGCGATGAATTACTAAGACAACTAAGTGAATTATTATTTAGTCAGGTGAGAAAACGAGATACATTAGCCAGGCTGGGTGGTGATGAGTTTGGGGTGTTAATGGAACACTGTGACATTGCTCATGCGCGGAGAGTCACTGATTCACTGCGAGCTATTGTCGAAGAGTTTCGTTTCGTCTGGCAGGATAAAAAGTTTTCTATTGGTGTCAGCATTGGTTTAGTGCCCATATCAATTGAACTCGGTAACGTAAATGAAGTATTAAGTGCGGCGGACGCAGCCTGTTACGCTGCTAAAGATGCGGGTAGAAACCGGGTACACATATATTCAATTGATGATAAGCAGGTCAATCAGCACCGAGGTGAAATGAAATGGGTTGCCAGAATCAACCAGGCTTTAGAAGATGATTTATTTGCATTGTATTATCAAAAGATAGTGCCAATCGATCAAAGTAAAAATCATGGTGAGCACTACGAATTATTAATACGCATGATAGATAAAGAAGGTGACATTATTCCTCCGGGTGCGTTCTTACCAGCGGCAGAACGATTTGGGCTTTCGACCAAAATAGACCTTTGGGTAGTCAACTCTGCATTCTCATGGCTGGCTATGCACCCTGCCAAACAAAAGAAACTGGAATTGTGCACCATCAATTTATCAGGACAGACCTTGGGTAATGATGGTTTTATGGAATATCTGATTAACAAACTGGATGAGAATCTAGTCGTCCCAAGTAAAATATGTTTTGAAATAACTGAGACATCAGCCATTGCAAATCTTGCCAATGCAATACGGTTTATTAAAAAAATTAGAGAAAAGGGCTGCCGTTTTGCATTGGATGATTTTGGTAGTGGTGTATCTTCATTTGCTTATTTGAAAAACTTGCCGGTGGACTATCTGAAAATCGATGGTGCCTTTGTCAGAGACATAAAGGCAGATCGAATAGATCGGGCAATGGTAAAATCAATCAACGAGATTGGGCAAATTATGGGTAAAAAAACCATTGCTGAATTTGTGGAAAATGATGCTATTTTACAAGAGCTCAAAAAAATAGGGGTCGATTATGCACAAGGTTATGGCATTTCAAAACCTCGTGCGCTTAAACGTAGAAAAAAAGCAGTTAATTAAAATGGGATATCGTCATCAAAATCATCGGATGCTGGTGATGATGCCGGAGCAGCTTGTGATTCAGCAGGCGCATAGTTTTGGTTCTGAGTAGGTTGAGATTGAGGTGCAGATTCGTAATTTGCAGAGCCGCCACTCTTACTGCCTAGCATTTGCATTTCATTTGCGACTATTTCAGTTGTATAGCGGTCATGTCCTTCCTTATCTTGCCATTTACGAGTTTGTAGACGGCCTTCGACATAAACTTGAGAGCCTTTGCGAAGATATTCGCCGACAATTTCTGCAAGACGACCAAAAAAGACAATACGATGCCATTCAGTTCTCTCTTGTTGCTCTCCACTATTTTTATCTTTCCAGGACTCAGCAGTTGCAAGACTGATGTTAGCTACTGCAGCACCACCAGCGGTATATCGTATGTCTGGATCGTTACCCAGGTTGCCAACTAGAATGACTTTATTTACACCCCGTGCCATGTTGCTGCTCTCCTAAAAAATTATATTTATTGGACTACTTGTTAACTGTATTGTCTAAGTCTGTGAAAGGCTTATAAAACTTCAAAGAATCATTCTTATTTAAATAGATTCATATTCCTGACAAACATTGAGTTGAATCATTTTCGCTTTAGACCATGTTTTCTTCAAGTCTATTTTTATGCGTGTCCTCATTATGAGGTAGATATAAGATTATGCAGAACCATAATAACGCCATGAATAGACAAAAGGAATGAACACTTGTGATACCGAATTGTTGGTGAAAAAAACCACCAAGTAGACCACCAACAAAGATTCCAATGAATTGAGAGCTGGAATAGACACCCAGAGCTGTGCCTTTGGTTTCAGCTAGCGTTGCTCTAGAGACCTCAGAAGGCAGCAGCGCCTCAAGGTAATTAAATGCACCAAAGAATAAAATCATAAACAAGACCAGGGATATTAGATCTGAGTGGAAAAAAGCGAGCCCGGCCTGAGACAGGATGATGAGAATTATACTGATACTATAAAACACCTTCGTCTTCTTCAATCGCTCACCGAATGCCATAAAGGGAAGCATGATAAACAAAGACGCAAATAGAACGCCAAGGTATACCTGCCAATGTGACGTAACTTCGATTTGCACTAAATCACGTAATGAGAGTGGAATCACGACAAAGTTGGCCATTAGGATTAAATGTGAGTTAAAGATGCTGATGTCCAGTTTAAGCAGATAAGGGTTGGAGAGAACTGACTTTAAGCTCTGTAGATTAATTGGCCCTTTATCTATTTTGGTTTGATCCATCGGGTTAGGAACTATGAGCAACAGGATTAAGATTGCCAGGATTGCCAGACAAATACCAAGGTAAAACAGCCCGTTTATGCCGATATAGTTGTACAGTAAAGGACCTAATACGAAGGCGACAGAAAATGAGATGCCAATACTGATTCCGATAAGGGCCATCACCTTGGTGCGATGCTGTTCGGTACTGAGATCTGCTGCCAGAGCCATTATTGCCGCTGCAATCGCTCCAGCGCCTTGTAATGCCCGGCCTAAGATTAATCCATAAACTGAGTCTGACATTGCAGCAATTAGACTGCCTATTATAAATATAACCAACCCTAGACATATAATTGGCTTTCTACCAAATCTGTCCGATAACATGCCAAAAGGTATTTGTAGGCTGGCTTGGGTCAGGCCATAAATGCCTAGTGCAATACCCAGTAATTGAGGTGTCGAGGCACGGTATGATTCTCCAGCCAGGCTGAGCACAGGCAATAACATGAATAAAGGCAGCATACGTAGAAAAAAAACCGCAGAGAGTGACAATGCTGCCTTTAATTCGGTAGCTGACATGGGCATTGAATTCATTATTTTGAAGTTATCTTGGATCGAATTTACAAAACCATTTATATTAGCAGGTTGCCTCTAGAATAGTGAAATCTTTAAATGGATACGATTAGTATACGTGGTGCTCGAACCCATAATTTAAAAAATATAGATATTGATATCCCGCGCGATAAATTAATTGTCGTAACGGGTATTTCCGGGTCTGGCAAATCATCTTTGGCTTTTGACACCATTTACGCTGATGGTCAAAGGCGTTATGTTGAATCCCTGTCTGCCTATGCGAGACAGTTTTTGTCGATGATGGAAAAACCTGATGTCGATCACATCGAAGGTCTGTCGCCGGCTATTTCTATTGAGCAGAAGACGACATCGCATAATCCCCGTTCTACAGTAGGCACGATCACAGAGATATATGATTATCTGCGATTATTGTTCGCGCGTGTCGGTCAGCCTCATTGTCCTGATCATAAGACTTTGTTAGAGGCGCAAACAATTACGCAGATGGTGGATTTGGTTTTGGCAAGGCCTAAGGAAGAACGCCTCATGTTACTGGCTCCGGTCGTGCAGGAACGAAAAGGAGAACATCTTCAGGTTTTAGAACGTTTGCGCACTGAAGGTTTTATTCGTGCCCGGATTGATGGTCATATCGTTGAGTTGGATGCCGCACCTGAACTCGAATTACGTAAAAAACATACTATTGAGGTTGTCGTTGATCGTTTTAAGGTCAAGGAGGATTTGCAATTACGTTTAGCCGAATCATTTGAAACGGCATTGCGTTTATCAGACGGAGTGGCTCTCATAGTTCCAATGGACACCGATAAGAAAATAGAAGAACAGTTATTTTCTTCCCGGTTTGCCTGTAATAAATGTGGATATAGTTTGAGTGAATTAGAGCCACGTTTATTCTCTTTTAATAACCCTGCCGGTGCGTGCGGCAAGTGCGATGGTTTAGGTAGTGTTCAGTACTTTGACCCAGGACGTGTTGTTCAAAATCCTGAATTAAGTTTGCCTGGTGGTGCGATAAAAGGCTGGGATAGACGCAATGCTTATTATTTTCAGATGATTAGTTCAATTGCGTCCCACTACGAGTTTGAACTTGATACACCCTATGAAGATCTGCCAGATGACATAAAAAATACATTGCTTTACGGTAGCGGTGATGAAGAGATAGAGTTTGAATATCTACGCGAGAAAAATAAAGTTGTTACGCGGAAACATCCCTTTGAGGGCGTTATACCAAATTTACAACGACGTTATCTGGAAACGGATTCAGTCATGGTCCGTGAAGAGTTGGCTAAATACCAAACGCATAAACCTTGCTCGACATGCGGGGGTACACGCTTAAATAAATCGGCTCGCAATGTCTTAATCAATGATATTGCCTTATCCGATATTACCGCAATGACCGTTATCAAGGCACAGTCATTATTTAACAGCCTTGAGTTGGATGGTGCCCGCGGCAAGATTGCCGTTAAGATTTTAAAAGAGGTTAATGACAGACTTAACTTTCTGGTCAATGTGGGGCTAGACTATCTGACGTTGGAACGCAGTGCCGAGACCCTGTCCGGCGGAGAGGCTCAACGCATACGCCTGGCAAGCCAGATTGGAGCTGGACTGGTGGGGGTTATGTACATCCTTGATGAACCCTCGATTGGTTTACATCAAAGGGACAATCAACGCTTACTGAAAACCTTATATCATCTTAGGGATTTAGGTAATACAGTTATTGTTGTAGAGCATGATGAAGAGGCGATAAATGCAGCGCAACATGTGATTGATATTGGACCTGGCGCCGGTGTTCATGGCGGAGAAGTCGTTTCTCAAGGCACACCGGCAATGATTGCCGCTGATAAAAACTCTTTAACTGGACAATATTTGTCTGGGAAGAAACAGATACCAGTTCCGCAACAACGTGTGCCATATAACCCTATGCAGGTAATGGAATTAAAAGATGCGACAGGCAATAATTTAAAACACGTCGATCTTGTGATACCGGTTAGTTTAATGACGTGTATTACAGGCGTGTCTGGTTCCGGAAAATCGACTTTAATAAACGACACGCTCTATCAAATAGTGGCGCGTGATTTAAATCGGGCGAATACAATGCCCGCGTCTTATGGATCAATTCATGGTCTGGAACACTTTGATAAAGTCGTTGATATCGATCAAAGTCCCATTGGGCGCACGCCACGTTCAAATCCGGCTACATACACCGGCTTATTTACACCCATTCGAGAATTATTTGCTGCAACGGCAGAGGCCCGATCACGGGCATACAAACCCGGTCGTTTTAGCTTCAATGTAAAAGGCGGGCGTTGTGAGGCATGTCAGGGAGATGGTCTGATAAAAGTCGAGATGCATTTTCTTCCTGACATCTATGTCCCTTGTGATACCTGTAAAGGTAAACGCTATAACAGAGAAACACTGGATGTTCGTTATAAAGGTAAGAATATTCATGAAACATTGGATATGAGTGTCGAAGAAGCCCGTGAATTTTTCGATGCTGTGCCTGTGCTTGCGCGTAAGCTGCAAACGTTAGTTGACGTCGGTTTGTCGTATATTAAGCTTGGACAGAATGCGACTACTTTGTCAGGTGGTGAGGCACAACGAGTAAAGCTTTCCAAGGAGTTGTCAAAAAGGGATACCGGAAAAACGCTTTATATACTTGATGAGCCAACAACGGGTTTACATTTTCATGATATTCAACAATTGCTCGATATACTTCACCGATTAAGAGAACATGGTAATACCATCATCGTCATCGAGCATAATCTTGATGTAATCAAAACGGCTGATTGGGTAATTGATCTGGGACCCGAAGGTGGTGATGGCGGTGGAGAAATAATTGCAGCAGGTACACCTGAGGAGTTGGCTGAGCATCCTGATTCGCATACTGGATATTATCTCAAAGAAGTTTTTAACAACTCAAATGTTAATGTGAAACTGGGTAAAGTATCTTAAGGTGTTTTTAGCGAATTTGTTTACCTAGATAGATACCAAATATGTATATAACCGGACTTTGCATGATAAGCACGGCGGCATTAAAGATAAGCGTTTTAAAACCTTCTCGATGGAATAATTTATCAAAATAATCGCCAGTAAACTCTGAGAAATGTTTAGCTAAATAATGAGTAGCGATAGATATGAGTATGATGAGTGCGAACACTTTAAAATCAGGCCACACACTATAGTTATCGATATTTAGTCTCTGACATAGCCAACTAAAAATAATCATTGAACATAGAATTCCTTGCAACGGTATGGTTAGTTCCTCTAGCTTCCCTAAGAAGGGAATGAAAGGAAAGAGAAATGTCAGCAAGAAGATCATATTGATCAGAAAACTTGAGCGCTTATCATTGACAGACAGGAGTTCACCCATTGGTGGTGCTGCGTCGAGGCCAAAATTTATTGGATAAATGAGTACGATAAAACCAATAATTAGAAATGCTCTAATTAATGGCATGCCTATTTTGTCCCAGCAAAACTGCAGGAAGTTGTTATTAAGCTTATCGTGTATAAATACAAATAACGGCAGAATAATAATAATGCTTAAGACATATACACAAAATGCAAAAAGAGTGTGCTGGTGAAATATTGTCTGGGCTAATGTCATGGTATTAAAACACAATTAGTTTTCAAGCATAACGCTAGACACACTAAATTAAAAAATAAAATTAACAGGCATCTTGATGGATGATATATTGCACAGTATAACTAATCTTACTTATCATTAGTTTTATCTAATTAATGATATCCAATAATTACTACCAAAGGTTTCTAATTTATGAGTGTTTTGATTTGTGGGTCTATGGCATACGACCATATTATGATATTTCCTGATCAATTTAAAAATCATATTCTTCCTGAGAAAGTGCATATGCTAAATGTCTCGTTTCTTGTTCCCGAGATGCGTCGCGAGTTTGGTGGTTGTGCAGGTAACATAGCTTACAATCTTAATTTGCTTGATGACAAGATTGCACTACCTATGGCTACAGTAGGCAAGGACTTTGACCCCTATGCTTATTGGATGGATAAGCGCGGTTTGAATCGACAATATATTACAGTTATTGATGATGCATTTACCGGACAGGCATTTATTACCACAGACCTGGATGATAATCAGATTACGGCATTTCATCCCGGTGCAATGAATGAATCACACCGAAATAAAGTCACAGATACCAAGGGTACTAAATTAGGTATCATATCCCCTGATGGTCGTGATGGGATGTTGCAACATGCTGAACAATTCTCTGCTGCTGGCATTCCATTTATTTTCGATCCTGGTCAGGGAATGCCTATGTTTAATGGAGATGAACTTTCCCGGTTTATCGAAAAAGCGACATGGGTAACGGTCAATGATTATGAATGGCAGATGATGCAAGATAAATCGGGACTGACAGCGGATGAAATATTAGAACAGGTTGATGCCTTGATTGTTACCTGTGGTGGCGATGGCTCAACTATCTATACTAAAGAAAAACAAATAAAGATACCTTGTGTAAAACCAGAATCAATTACTGATCCTACGGGTTGTGGCGATGCTTATCGTGCGGGCTTACTCTATGGTCTGGTTAATGATATGGACTGGGAAACGACGGGCAGGATTGCATCACTTTTGGGCTCAATCAAGATTGCGCAACATGGAACACAAAATCATTCCTTTACACTCGATGAGTTTAAAGTGAAGTTTGAAAAAGAATTTGGATTTAATATTTAAGAGTAATGCTCCCTCAACGAGGGAGTATTGATTCCGACAGGCTTTATTAGACGAGACTTTTCTGTTCTTGTCTTCGTTTGTAAAGAATAAATTCAGTATAACCGTTTGCTTGTTTACGGCCTTTTAGTACCAGATCCAGAGCAGCTATAAATGGCACGCTGGTCTTGAAGTCGTTGGACATAGGTTTGTAATTTTTATCGTCTCGGTTTTGTCGATCAACTATCACTGCCATTCGTTTCATTGCATCACGTACTTCTTCTTTGGTAATGATGCCATGATGTAACCAGTTAGCAATATGTTGACTGGATATTCTCAAGGTTGCACAGTCTTCCATCAAAGCGACATCATTAATATCAGGCACTTTAGAACAACCAATACCTTGACCTACCCAACGTGAAACATAGCCAAGTATACCTTGTGCATTGTTTTCCAGTTCGTGGCGTATCTCTAGCGGAGATAGCTTACGTTTTGAATCAATAACCGGGATATCAAGAATATCATCTACCGGAACCTTGACCGCACTCATCAAAGCAACTTGTCTGCTTTTAACATTGAGACGATGGTAATGTATGGCATGTAATGTTGCTGCAACAGGCGAGGGCACCCATGATGTATTGGCTCCTGCCTTAAGGTGCTGGATCTTGGTCTTCATCATATTTTGCATTTCTTCAGGCATCGCCCACATGCCTTTCCCGATCTGTGCCTTGTCTTTCAAGCCACATTCCAGACCGATTTGAACGTTTGAAGCCTCGTAGGCCTGTAACCATTTTGCGTGTTTAATTTCTGCTTTGGGAATAACCGGGCCTGCTTCCATATTAGTATGGATATCATCGCCAGTACGGTCCAGGAAGCCGGTATTGATAAAGACAACGCGTTCACTTGCTGCATTGATACAAGCTTTCAAATTTACGGAAGTACGACGTTCTTCATCCATGATGCCCATCTTTAACGTATTTGCAGGTAAATTTAACGCTGTTTCTGCACGAGCAAACAATTCATTAGCGAAAGCAACTTCTTCAGGGCCGTGCATCTTTGGTTTTACAATATAAACGGAGCCCTTTACGCTGTTACGACGATTTGAAGACCCTTTTAAATCATGGATGGCGCTAAGTGAAGTAACCATCAAATCAATCATCGTTTCAGGTACTTGTTTACCGTTATATAAAACCATATCGGTATAGAGGTGACTGCCAACGTTGCGCACCAACATTAAGCTGCGTCCTTTTTTTATAACGGGTTTGTCGTTGGCACCAATAAATTTTTTATCTGGTTCCATGGTACGTTGAACCGTTTTACCTTCCTTCTCAACGGTGCGAACCAGAGTGCCTTTCATTAGACCTAACCAGTTGCTATATACCTTTAACTTATCTTCGGTATCGACAGAAGCAACAGAGTCTTCACAATCCATAATAGTTGTTATGGCCGACTCAAGGTGCATATCATAAATCTTGGCATGGTCACGACGACCGATAAATAAACCATCGCCGAATTTTACTTCCACATGTAGATTATGATGACAAAGCAGAATTGAGTCAGGGTTATCGGCTTTACCAGTATAGCCCACGAATTGTTGTGGCTTAAGCAAGGTTGTCTCAGTCCCATCGCCGAAATTTACTGCGAGCTGATTGTTTTTTATGAAATATTGAGTCACATGCTTATGTGTGTCTCTTTCAAGTGCAAAGTGTCGATCGAGTAAGTTTCGTCCGCGTTCAATAACACGATCACCACGTATAGGATTATATTTCTTAATCCTTCTGCAACCATTAGCCTGAGAAATAGTGTCGGTTGAATAAGAAGCATCATAAAGACTTCCCCAGCGTGCATTAACGGCATTTAAAACATAACGTGCGTTATCTAGAGGTACAACGAGTTGCGGACCAGGAACGATAGCGATCTCATCATCTACATTGTCAGTGTTGATATTAAAATCTTCGACTTCATCGACCAGGTAGCCGATCTCTTTCAGGAATTTTTTATAGGCGGCAGGTTTATGCTTTTTCCCGCGATGGTCAATATGCCAGGCATCAATTTTTTTCTGTAACACATCACGCTTTTTTAATAATGTTGCATTTTTGGGCATGAAGTCAGAAAGTATTTTTTCCAGTGACTGCCAGAAATTTTTATTTGTGATGCCTGTTTCTGGCGCAATCTCTTTTTTTACAAGATTGTAGAGACTTTTTTTGATGTGCAGTTTTCCTGCAGTAACGTAGTTTTCAGTTTCAATGTCCATGGTTTCACTGATACCTTTTTGACGTGGTTGAAATTGGATAAATGACGCAACGCGGCAGGGTAAGGGAAATTAAAGCCTAGCGCAATATCAATCGATTTTACTAACATAAATTTTTTTTTTGCAATCTTGTGAATTTAAGATAGTATCTCTCGTGCGTGACGGAGCAAACCGTCGACTAATTAGAGGTTAGAATCAATGAATGCACGAACCGAAAGGCTTTGTGAAAAGCCTACTGTGCGGCCGAAAGACGCTCGTTTTTCTTCAGGGCCGTGTAAGAAACATCCTGGCTGGGATGTTGCCAATTTTTGTCTAAATAATCTGGGCCATAGCCATCGAGCGCCCGTTCCAAAATCCCGGCTTGAAGAAGCTATCAATCACTCTGCCACTCTGCTTGGCTTGCCTGAAGATTGGCGTCTGGCCATTGTTCCGGCATCGGATACCGGCGCTTTTGAGCTTGCGCTGTGGTCGATGTTAGGCCAACGCGGTGTTGATGTATTTGTTTGGGAAAGTTTTTCCAGCGATTGGGCCAACGATATCCAGTCTCAGTTAAAGATTGAAGACCTGAATATTATAAAAGCAGATTATGGCGATTTACCCGATTTAAGCGTAGCCAAACCTGAACGTGATGTTGTATTTGTTTACAACGGTACTACCAGTGGTGTGCGTGTGCCAAATATGGATTGGATCTCGTCTAAACGAGAAGGACTGGTTTTTTGTGATGCGACGTCGGCCGCTTTTGCCATGAGACTTGATTATGAAAAACTGGATGTCGTGACTTGGTCTTGGCAAAAAGTCCTTGGCGGTGAAGGCGGCTTTGGTATGTTGGCATTGAGTCCAGAAGCAGTTCAAAGACTTGAGAACTATCAAGCTCCACGCCCCTTGCCTAAAATATTTCGTCTGACTAAAAAAGGGAAGATAGACGAGGCCATTTTTAAAGGCGCCACGATCAATACGCCGAGTATGTTAGCGCTAGAAGATCTACATTCTGCATTAGATTGGGCCAGTTCAATAGGAGGCCTACCCTCGTTAATTAACCGTTGTGATGATAATTTTAATGTACTCAATAATTGGGTAGAAAAATCCGACTGGATAGCCTGGTTGCCTGAAAATCCCAACACACGTTCTACGACTTCCATGTGTTTGAAAATAATTGCCGATGAATTCGTTACTTTGACGGAAGATGAGCAACAGAGTGCTATCAAGACGATGTGTAAATCCTTAGAGAAAGAAGGTGTGGCTTTTGACATTGCTGCTTATCGTAATGCACCACCGGGATTTCGCATTTGGGGTGGGGCGACCGTAGAGTCAACAGATATGGAAGCATTAACTCCCTGGTTAGACTGGGCTTACAAACAATGGTTAAACGCAACAAGCGTTGAGGAAGTAAAATAATGACAAAAGTACGCGTATTAATATCTGATCCTATGTCGAGTCAGGCTGTGAGTGTTTTTGAGCAACGCGGTATTGAAGTGGTACAAACAGGAAAGATGACAGAAGATGAATTGTTAGAAATTATTCCGGAATTTGACGGGTTGGCGATTCGTTCTGCTACAAAAGTAACCGAAAGGGTTTTAAATGCAGCGACAAGATTAAAGGTTGTCGGTCGTGCAGGTATCGGGGTTGATAATGTTGACGTGCCAGCTTGTACAGCGAAGGGCATTGTCGTCATGAATACCCCAATGGGTAATGCAATTACGACAGCAGAACATGCTTTAGCAATGATGTTTTCGTTGGCGCGCCACATACCACAGGCCAATCAAACTACCCATACGGGTGCATGGGCCAAATCAAAATATATGGGCGTTGAATTAACCAGTAAGCTGCTAGGTGTTATTGGGTCTGGCAATATTGGTTCCATCGTTGCACAGAAAGCTTTGGGTTTTGGTATGAAGGTTCAGGCTTATGATCCTTATTTAACTGAAGAACGCGCAAACGCATTAGGCATTAAAAAGGTTGAGTTAGAAGAATTGTTTACTACTTCAGACGTCATTACCTTACATGTGCCAAAAACTTCAGAGACAGAAAATATCATAAGTGCATCGGCGATTAATAAAATGAAAAAAGGTGCGCTATTGATCAATTGCGCCCGTGGCGGGTTAGTGGATGAGTTGGCATTAAAAGTGGCTTTGGAAAGTGGTCATTTAATGGGAGCCGCGTTAGATGTTTTTCTTGAAGAGCCAGCAAAAGAAAATCCTTTATTTGGTTTAGAAAATGTAATTTGTACTCCACATCTTGGTGCATCAACAACAGAGGCTCAGGAAAAAGTAGCTGTTCAAATTGCTGAGCAGATCTCGAATTATCTGTTAGAAGGTTCTGTTGCGAATGCACTTAATGCGCCTAATTTGTCGGCAGATGAAGCGCGGCAATTGGCGCCTTATTTACAATTGGCCAATTATCTCGGTGCTTTTGTCGGACAACTGACTCATACGGCGATCAAAGGGTTGACCGTGACTTTTGCGGGTGATGCCGCTGGTTTGAATGTTGAACCGTTGACGACGCAAGTAGTGCAGTCCGTTTTGGCACCACATTTTAGCAACATCAATGTTGTTAATGCGCGTGATGTTGCAAGAGACCGTGGCATACATATCGTCGAGGCTAAGGAAGATCTGGAAGATATCTATCATAATCGTGTCACGATCAATATTGAGGCGGGAGGTAAGTCACGTAGTGTCAGTGGTACTTTGATACAAAACCGACCAAGATTAGTCGATATAAAAGGTATTAAGCTGGAATCTGAATTTGGTCAACACATGCTCTATATTACCAACCAGGATGAACCCGGGATGATAGGTGCAATAGGAAACTTTGCTGCTGCTCGTAGTATTAATATTGCCAATATGCATCTTGGTCGTCGAGAGAGTCGAGGTGATGCTATTTCATTGTTAGAGATAGATGGACCTGTTAATACAGATGATCTTGAGGCCTTAAGATCAATCGAGCATATCCATAGCGCACAATACTTAAATATGGTTCCGCTTATGTTATGACCGGACAAACATCATTTTCCGATCCCCATTGGCTTTTAAGTGAGATTGAGGATACAAAAACCGGGTTTATTGTCAGTTTGGCATCAAACCCGGTAAATGATATTGCAACTAGATTAGTTCAAAAGTATCTGGCTGAGCAGCATATTGCAATTAACTCGACTAATACCTTACCCGGTAATGTGGGAATCGTATTTCGCATATCAATAACGACGCAAAGAGCATGGGAACTATTTCAAAACCTCTTGTTGTTGTTAGCTGATGTTGATACCGATGTTTTTGTCTTGCCTGAAGTGGGACTCAAGAAAAACCTTTTAATTTGCGATATGGATAGCACTATTGTTCAGACAGAAACATTGGATGATATTGCTGAGAGTATTGGCATTGGTGAACAGGTTAGTGAAATTACCGCTAGAGCAATGCAAGGGAAATTGGATTTCCGTAAAGCGCTAGATGAACGTGTTAGTTTGCTAAAGGGCGTCCCAGAAGAAATTTTCGATGAGATCGCGCAAGAGGTAAAATTTAACTCTGGCGCAGAATTATTGATTGAATCGGCGCAAAAGGAAGGTATACGTACGGTATTAGTTAGCGGTGGTTTCCAACCGATTGTGAAAGTGGTTGCAGTAAAGTTAGGGTTTGATCGTTATGTTTGTAATAAGACCGAAATATCCGGTGGTAGGTTAACCGGGAAAGTTTTGAACCCTATTGTTGATGCTGAGACGAAATTAAATGTGCTCAAAGAAGAAGCTAAACAACTAACAATTTCGTTAGAACAGGCTTGTACAGTCGGGGACGGGGCAAATGATTTGCCGATGTTGAAAGCTGCGGGACTGGGTGTTGGTTATAAGGCTAAACCGCTTGTTCGTGCGGGCACACCGTATCAAATTAATTTCAGTAATTTGACATCTGTATTATTAATGATGGGAATTACGGAGTTGTAATTCCCATGATGATTCAAAGCAACTAAGCGGTCGTTGCCCCGGCTAAAGCACATTCGGGGTCTTGATTCGATGTAGTGCCGCCCATCGCTTTGGCGCGTGATCTATCAAAGGTAAAAAACTGCATTATCACTACGTGAAAAATAACCAGACGACCATATTCATCAACGATCGATACACTCATTGGACGCTCTATTTCATCAGTCTTTATCAGACTAACGAAACTATTTAAGCAACGGCTTGTTGTGAAGATTCCAGTCGTTCTCTGAGGGCTTGAACCTGCATTCGTAATTCGTCGGGCAAATGTTCGCCAAAGGTGTCGTAATATTCTTCGATACTGTGTAGTTCTGATAACCATCCGTCTGTATCAACGCGCATAAGGTCTGCGGTATCTTCATCAGATATACCTAAACCACTAAAATCAATAGCATCCAAAGTTGGCATATTGCCAATGGCAGTCTCGATTGCAGCAGCATTACCTGAGCAGCGTTCAAACACCCATTTTAGTACACGACTATTCTCGCCAAATCCTGGCCACATGAATTTGCCAGCTTCGTTTTTGCGAAACCAGTTTACGTAGTAAACCTTAGGCATTTTAGCGCCACTGGTTTTACCCATGTTTAACCAGTGACCCCAGTAATCTGCCATGTTGTAACCACAAAAGGGAAGCATAGCCATAGGGTCGCGACGCAGTTTGCCAATTGCGCCGAAAGCAGCAGCGGTCATTTCCGAAGCGATGATGGTGCCAAGAAAAGTACCGTGATTCCAGTCTAGTGCTTCTGTGACAAGTGGCACGACAGAAGCACGGCGTCCACCAAACAGTATTGCGCTAATAGGTACCCCTTGAGGGTCTTCCCATTCATTAGCAATAACCGGACATTGACCCGCTCGCGCAGTGAACCTGGCATTGGGGTGTGCCGATGGTGTATCAGATTCTGGAGTCCAGTCTTTACCTTTCCAATCAATTAAATGATCTGGTTTTTTCTTTGTCATCGATTCCCACCAGACATCGCCATCATCAGTTTCACCAACGTTGGTGAATATAGCGTTTGCTTCCATAGATAGCATTGCATTCGCATTCGTCGCCATGCCCGTGCCTGGTGCTACACCAAAAAAACCTGCTTCAGGATTAATGGCATAGAGTTGGCCATCGGCACCAAACTTCATCCATGCAATATCATCACCGATAGTTTCAACTTTCCAGCCAGGAATGGTCGGTGTCAGCATAGCAAGATTAGTTTTGCCACAAGCACTTGGAAAAGCGCCAGCAACATATTTAATAACACCTTCAGGGTTAGTGAGCTTCAAGATAAGCATGTGTTCAGCCATCCAGCCTTCGTCACGTGCCATGGTAGACGCAATCCGTAATGCAAAACATTTCTTACCTAACAGTGCATTACCCCCATAACCCGAACCGAAAGACCAGATTTCACGGGTCTCTGGATAATGAACAATATAACGATTATCAGGATTACACGGCCATGGTGCGTCTTGATCTCCAGCAGCTAATGGAACGCCGACTGAATGGAGGCAAGGGACAAAGTCGCCATCTGTGCCTAGGACATCGAGTACAGCATTGCCAACACGCGCCATGATATGCATATTTGTGACAACGTAAGGTGAATCTGTTATTTCAACACCAATTTGTGCGATATTTGAACCGATAGGACCCATGCTAAATGGAATGACATACATGGTGCGACCTTTCATGCATCCGGAGAACAAAGCATTCATAGTAATTCGCATTTCAGCAGGATCTGCCCAGTTATTTGTTGGTCCGGCGTCCTCTTCTTTTTCTGAGCAGATAAAGGTGCGATCCTCGACACGCGCGACATCCGCAGGGACAGAGTTAACATGGTAGCTATTGGGGCGTTTGTCTTCGTTCAATTTTCTGGCGGTGCCACCTTTGACCATGATGTCCCACATGGCATCCCACTCTGCATCTGAACCATCACACCATACGATGTCATCTGGTTGACACAATGCTGCTATATCATCAACCCACGTCAGCAGCTTTTTATTTTTTGTTGCCATTAATGTTTCCCTCATTTTGATTGTTTATATTTAATAGCTGTAAGAAATAAAACAGGATTTCTATGGAAGAAACTCCCGCTTTATCAGAATTAGTTAACTTTAAGACGGAGGATACTTATGTATCTAATTGTAAATATTAAAATTATAATGATGTAATATGATCAGCTGATGTAGCCGAGCAGCATCGCTATTTTCTTGTGCGCATATCATTCTAGTTTTAGTAGACTAAATCAAGTAGCACAACGTATTTAGTGATGATTTTGAAGTTTTGGAGAAGGGAAAAACTGATATGGGACCCAAACCGACTCAATGAGGAATATCTGAATAAGATTGGATGTTATTGCGCCCATGATCTTTGACAAAATATAGAGCACGATCCGCTTCTCTAAGGATATCACTGACCTGAAAGTCGCCATCACCAATGGAATCATTTTCTTGGTGGCGCAATGAAGAAATGCCGATGCTCATGGTGATGTCCATTTTGGCTCCTCGACAATCCCAGGGCGCATCTTGAATTGTGGTTATAATTCGTTTAGCCAGTTTTTGCGCGCCTTCGGGGTTGGTTTCTGGTAGTGCCAGCACAAATTCTTCACCACCAATTCTTGCAAGGGTGTCTCCTTCACGGGTGAACTCAGTCAGTATCTCAGCGATAGCCTTTAATACATTGTCACCACAATCATGGCCATACGTATCATTGACCATCTTAAAGTGATCCAGATCCATTAACATCAGACTGAATGGTTGGGCGTAGCGTTTAGCTCTGGCCATGCTGGCGGTAACTTCTGTATAAAAGTAGCGACGGTTAAATAACTTCGTTAATGGGTCAATAACCGACATTTCTTCATAACGCGTTTTTAATTTTTCTGATTCTTCAAGTGCATTACGAAGTTCCTCGGTACGAACATCGACAATATTTTTCATATTGTGCATAAGTTGATAGTTGTTCAAAAGCATGCCCATTAAGTCAGCATAGATAACGATAGAGTGTTCTTGCCACGCATCAAAATGATCAGGAACGGGATGAGTTAATTCGATAACGCCTAATAGTGAATCATTTACCAGCATAGGCGCACATATAAGAGTACCTGTTTCTTTTTTCGCATTATTATAATGAATCAAATTCTCCGTTGAAGTCTTGCAATTAGGTATATACAACACTTGTTTATTAGCTGCTGCCTTCCCCAAGATCCCTTCGTTTAGAGAACAAGAATGAATCTTACTGTTTATTGAAACTCTGTTGTTGCGAACTCCATCCCAATCAATATTCGCAATGCAATTAAGCGAATCCCCTTCAAGTAAATACAAGGAGGCTTCTTCAGCTTCAAGGTGCTCGATGATTGCGTGGATCATGGCATCGATCAGCTCTTCTTTATTGAGTTGTTGGTTGCCGAGATTTGAAATGGTTCTGAGGCCAGATAGAGAATTTAGTAAATGCATAAACTGGGAGTTCACAACGGTTTGCATTTCCATTTTTTCCATAATGTCTTTTATTGGTTCCATATTTTTATCTCGCTATTTCATCAACCAACTGGTTTATGCTATCTAGTTTTTTATGGGATTTAGTAATGTATTTTTCTAATGCATCATGATCGATATTAAGAGATTTAATGACGTCCATTTCTTGCATTGGATCGTATTGGGTACTTAAAATCCATTGCCGAGAAATTCTTGAACATAGGCCGATCAAAATGACAATACCAGCATTTCTCTCCTGATATTGCAGGTTGTGATGATGTTCGATGATATCGATAATTTCAAAAGGGAGTTTCCATTTATGACCTAACCAGGCACCGGCTTCATGGTGGTTGAAATCAATCGTTTCCTTTTCATATTCAATCAATCGTTTTTCTCTATTTTCTGCTGCTGTAGTAAACAACTCAGACATGATGTTTGGGAATCTATCAACCAATACCAATATGCCTATATTGTGCAGCAGTCCATACAGGTAAAGTTGGTTAGGGTCGAGGTTATGGTCTGAATCAATAATATTTACAATACCAGAGGCAAGCTCTGCCGTGATGAATGCGCTAGACCAATATTTTTTTAAATCAAACTGCTGGCATTTTTCAGGATTAAATACACTGCTCATCGCTAGACTTAGCGCAAAGCCCTTTACTAAATCTAAACCAAGAACATTGATAATGGCTTGTTCCAGTGTTGTGATTTTTCTCCCGAAACCAAAGAAGGCAGAATTCGACATGCCGATGATCTTTGCTGATAGCGTGGGGTCTTTTTTTATTATCTTTGCGATGTCATCTAAGCCGGAGCTAACATCATTTGAGGCAACAAGAATCTCTTGTGCTATAGATGGCATAGCCGGCAAATGATCGATTCTTTGAATTTCTAATCTCACGCTTGATATCGCCTGTCTTCCTGTCATATTGGTAACCGTTAATGCTTAGTTATATTATGGGGCATTCAAGACTTATAACGGCTGGAATACCGGTTTTCTTGAACTTAATTTTTACTTTTTTATCAGACAAATAACCGTGAACTCTAATTTTCTCGATCACTATGTTAGTAAGTACTTTCGATGATAGCCTATCCTGATATTGATCCTGTTGCTTTAAACCTTGGGTTTCTGAAGGTGCATTGGTACGGTGTCAGTTACGTTATGGGGATTTTAGCGGCTTGGATCTTATTACGGTTTCGAGGTAATAATGAGGAATGGGGATATAGTTCAGAACAAGTTTCCGACCTTATTTTTTATGCCATGTTGGGTATTATTATTGGTGGCCGGCTAGGCTCGGTTATTTTTTATAACCTGCCATATTATCTCCAAAACCCGTTAGAAATTATTTATCTCCAGCAAGGAGGCATGTCATTTCATGGCGGACTGTTAGGTGTGCTTGCCGCTGTTTGGTTCTTTTGTCATAAATTCAATAAGCGTTTCTTTAATGTTACTGATTTTATCGCCCCGGTTGTGCCTCTTGGATTAGGCGCAGGGCGAATTGGTAACTTTATTAATGGAGAACTTTGGGGTGGCCCAAGTAATTTACCCTGGGCGATGATATTCCCGGACCCTGCGGCAGGTGGCATTGCTCGACACCCCTCGCAGCTGTATGAGGCATTGCTGGAAGGCTTATTATTGTTTGCTATTCTCTGGTGGTTTTCATCCAAACCCAGACCGACCATGGCAATTTCAGGATTATTTCTTTTTGGATACGGCTTTTTCAGGTTTATGATCGAGTTTGTTCGGGTGCCTGACGCGCACATTGGCTACCTTGCATTTGATTATGTCACTATGGGCATGCTGCTTTCAGCGCCTATGATATTATTCGGTATTATCTTGTTCGGTATCGCTTTTCGAACTAAAGGAGATTAATAAGAAGTGCAGCAGTATCTGGATTTACTACGCCATGTAAAAACGAATGGTACAAAAAAAGAGGATCGTACTGGTACCGGGACAATAAGTGTCTTTGGCTATCAAATGCGTTTTGACTTAAATAAAGGTTTTCCGTTAGTGACGACCAAGAAGTGTCATCTCAAATCGATTGTTTATGAATTACTCTGGTTCTTACAAGGTAATACTAATATTCAATACCTTAACGAGAATGGGGTATCAATCTGGGATGAATGGGCTGATGAGGATGGCGATTTGGGGCCGGTCTATGGCGCGCAATGGAGATCATGGCAAACGACAGATAAAACAATCGATCAAATTACAGATGTCATAGAACAAATAAAACAAAATCCTGATTCACGTCGCTTGATTGTTAGCGCATGGAACAAATTACCACTTAATCCACTACTAGTATTATATTATAGCATAATAATATTTTAATAATCAATAAGATATTAGTTTATTCTATCTAGTAGTTACTACTAGAATACCCTACTAGTTTATAGATTAGATTTTTATAAATCAGTTTTGAATTTTTATGGGAGAATTCCGCATCGTTTGTGATGAGCACATACCTGCGGTACGCTCGTGAAATACCCACAAGAGGAATTATAGAGTTGCATTCATATTTAAAACTACTTAAAGAAATATTAGAGCATGGTGAAGAGTGCACTGATCGAACTGGCACGGGTACATTTTCTCTATTAGGTCGTACACTTAAGCATAATTTGCAAGAAGGCTTCCCTTTATTAACGACTAAGAAAATACATTTCAAATCTGTTGCACATGAATTAATTTGGTTTCTTAGTGGGGATACTAACACCAAATATCTTACTGATAATGGTGTAACAATATGGAAAGAATGGGCAACTGAAGAAGGTGAACTTGGACCAGTTTATGGCGCTCAGTGGACAAAGTGGCCAACTAAGGATGGCGGTTGTATTAATCAAATAGAACAATTAGTAGATGCTTTAAAAAAGAATCCTTACAGTCGTAGACATCTTTTTCATGCGTGGAATGTTGAATACTTACCGGATGAATCTATTTCACCGCAAGAGAATGTAAAAGCTGGGAAAATGGCATTACCACCGTGCCATTTATTGTATCAATTTTTTGTACGAAAAGATGGACTCCATGCATTGTTAACAATCAGATCGGGAGACTACATGCTAGGTTCACCATTCAATCTTGCTAGTCTTGCATTGTTGACACATATGCTTGCTGAGCAGTGTAGTTATGAACCTGCAACGGTACAAATAAACTATGGAGATGTTCATCTCTATAAAAATCATATAGAGCAAGTTAAATTGCAATTAACAAGAACGCCTAAAAAGTTGCCTGAGTTGGTTATAAATCGCAAACCGAATTCAATTTTTGAATATAAATACGAAGATTTTGAAATTATAAATTATGATCCAGAGCCAGCGATAAAGGCGGATGTAGCTGTATAATATGGAACTATCGATCAAAAATAGAGACTGACCTGTATGGTAAATTTGAAATTCTACAACATTTAGTCCATATTCTGATTATGCAAATTCAACTAGCAAAGATATTATTGGTTTTGATGACTCTATCCGGGATCATCATGCCGATAAATGCCTATGCTCATGAACTAGCAAATACTCAGGAAAGTCATTCAATAGAAATGAATTCAGAGCATGATACTGATAGTGATTCTGTCTCCTGCGATCATTGCTGCCATTTCTCATCGCATTCTTTGGGGCTAGTGCAAAAAATATCATTTGCTACAAATCAACGAATAAATGAAGTCTTGAGCTTTCAGCGACAGGATTATCTTTCCATTAACGGCCCACCACCGTACCAACCTCCAATAGCTTAATCTCTCACTACCATCAGGTAGTTCTAAAAATAATAACGAATCTCTTCTTGCTTACGCATTGAAGGATATGTCTTTTATTTAATGAGATTAAATATGTTTATTAAAACGCTAGTATTTTCTATTGCATGCCTCATCCATGTAACAGTCATAGTGTAATCCCCCCATTAATAACCGAAGTTAAAAGTAGAGGTTAAGCCGCATTCAGTAATTGTCTGGGTGGTATTCCTCCAATCGCTGTATGTGGTCGTTCATTATTGTAAGACCAAAGCCACTGCGTAGCCAATAATTGCGCTTGTTCAATCGTTTCAAAAAGATGTAACTCCAACCATTCATGCCTGGCAGTACGATTAAAGCGTTCGATATAAGCATTTTGAGTCGGCTTGCCTGGTTGAATATAAAGTAACGTGATCTGTTGTTTCATTGTCCAGTCTTTGAGTGCATGGCTGATATATTCAGGTCCATTATCACATCGAAGCGCGTCGGGTTTTCCTCGCCATTCAATGAGCTGCTCCAGTGAACGAATAACCCGTGTGCTCGGCAATGAAAAATCGACCTCAATTCCCAAACCTTCTCGATTATAATCGTCGAGCACATTGAAGGTACGAATGGCACGGCCATCAATTAAAGAATCGCTCATGAAATCCATCGACCAAACTTGATTGATGCTATCAGGAACGCTCAGTGCTTCCGGTTTATCGCGTTTGATGCGACGCTTAGGCTTGATACGTAGATTCAACTCCAACTCCCGATAGATGCGATATACGCGCTTATGATTCCAACCATAGCCTTGGACATTACGCAGGTATAAAAAACAGAGACCAAAGCCCCAGCGTTTATAGGTTGTGCTCAAGCGGAGTAACCAATCTGCGATTTTGGCATTTTCATCATTGAGTTTCGCCTCATAGCGATAACAGGTTTCACTGATAGAAAACACCTCGCAAGCAAGTCGGATACTGACTGTAAATTGCGCCCTTGCTTGTTGTGCCATCTCTTTGCGTCGAGATGGCTTTACCACTTTTTTTCAATGGCCTCGCGGGCTATTTCACATTTGAGTCTTTCTTCAGCATACATCTTTTTAAGCCGACGGTTTTCATCTTCGAGTTCTTTCATCCGTTTCATTAACGACGCATCCATGCCGCTAAATTTAGAGCGCCATTTGTAAAAAGTGGCATTACTAATACTGTGTTCTCGGCATAAATCAGGCACAGACGTGCCTGATTCGTTTTGTTTTAAGATCGCCAGGATCTGACTGTCTGTGTAACGTGATTTTTTCATAGAAAACGCCTCTGCTTAGTGTATGAGAATTTTCTACTTATAACGCCTATTATTTTCAGGGGGGATTACAATAGCAGTTGATGATGAGTTAATGTTGCCACCGACAATGGCACCGGAAGAATTTGACCAACCGGTGATTCAACCAACGGGCAATTTATCGTTAAGGCAAGCTATTGTTCTGACGCTTAAACACAATCCTGAATTGGCTACTTATGCCTGGACAATCAGATCGAAAGAAATTGATCAGATTGAAGCCGGATTATTACCAAACCCTGAAATAGCAGTTGGAATTGAAAACTTTGCTGGCTCAGGTGATTTAAGTGGTTACCGATCCGCCGAAACGACAATTGCCTTAAGTCAATTGATAGAGTTAGGCGATAAACGGATGAAGCGCCAGCAACTTGCCTCTACAGATCGTGATCTTGCTCGATGGGATTACGAGATTAAACGTGTTGAACTTTTAACAGAAACTGCCAAGGCATTTATCTCTGTTTTAAGTGAACAAGAAATGTTGTCTATTACTAATGAGATTTATTCGTTAGCGGATGAAGTGTATACCACCATCAGTAAACGAGTCGAAGCAGGGAAAGCAACTAAACTTGATGAAATGAAAGCACGGGTCGAACTATCGAAAGCAAGGCTGAGCAGCATAAATTCAGAAAGAAGGTTAACGAAAACCAAACAAGCACTTGCTACGTATTGGGGAACTGCCGAAATTAGTTATACGGGTGTTGATGGTAATATACATACATCAGATTCACCTCCAGCATTAAATTCCGTTATCAGTGAAATTAATAACAATCCCGATGTGGGAAGATGGATAACGGAAATTAGTCGAGAGCAAAGCTCAGTGGCATTAGCTCAGGCTAATACTATACCTGATGTTACTGTCTCTGCAGGCATGCGACACCTTAATAACAGTGATGATGTTGCGGCAGTTGCGAATATTTCAATTCCTATCTTTTTATTTAACGACAAACAAAGTGGAGTAAGACGTTCTAATGTTGAATTGGAACGTGCTTATAAACAAAAAGAAGTTACTGAACTAAAAGTCCGGTCTGCGTTAAAGCAAAATTATCAACAATTAATGATTTTGTATGACGAAGTTACGGTACTGAGGGATGAAGTATTGCCTGTTGCTGAAGAAGCTTTTGTTTCAGCAAAAAAGATATATCAATTAGGCAAGCTTGATTTATTAGGGTTATTAGATACGCAACGCACCTATTTTGATGTGCGTAAACAATACATCGAAACCATCACTGCTTATCAATATATGGTTATCTCTATAGAGCGTTTGATAGGTGGCAGCCTAGATGATTTCCAGTGATATAAAAGTAAACAGAACATAATTTATACAGGATTAAGTTGTTATGAATAACAAAATAATTTTTGCCGGCGTCGTTGCATTAATACTCGTAATTGCTGTCGTTGGTTATACTAAAATTGACAGTCATCATGCTGATGAAGATATGTCAGAACATACTAATAACCATACAAACAATGGACATGATGAAAGTGAAACCCCGGATATGGAGAAGGGACCACATGGTGGTTGGTTTTTTGAAGAGAATGACTTCTCACTTGAAGTCTTGATTTTTGAAAAAGGAATCCCGCCTGAATTCAGAGTTTACGCGTATGCTAATCACGAACCAGTCGACCCCAAAGATGTTTATGTTTCAATTACGCTAAATCGTTTAGGTAAAGCACCAGAGAATATAAAGTTTAAAACTGAACGAGAGTATTTGTTAGGCGAGCAGGAAATTTATGAGCCCCATTCCTTTGATGTGTTAATTGAGGCGAAGTACAAAGACCAAAGTTACTCATGGACGAAACAACAAATTGAAGGACGTATAGAAATGGATAAAACAACGCTAGAGCGTACAGGTGTTGAAATTTCTACTGCTGGATCGGTCGTGTTGCAAGAAAGCACAGATCTTCCAGGTGAAATTCGTTTTAATCAGGATCGATTGGCACACGTTGTTTCATCATTATCTGGGATTGTGACAGTGAATCCAAAACGTCTGGGTGAGCAAGTTGATAAAGATGAATTACTTACTGTGATTGAAAGTCAGGAGTTAGTTAAATTAAAAAGTGATTATCTAGCGGCAAGGGAACGTCATGCACTAGCTAAAAAATTATTTAACCGAGAAAAGCAATTAAGAGACGAAGGCATCTCTGCGGAACAGGACTTTTTTAACAGTGAAACTCAGTTAGCTGAGGCAAAAATTAATTTGCAGCAATCTCAATATGTCTTGTCAGCTTTAGGTGTCGATTTATCTTCAATAAAAGATATTGAAGATCTTTCGCGTTATGAAATACGTTCACCCATATCAGGAGTCATCATCAATAAACATGTATCTCAAGGTGAAGCCGTTACGTCGGAGAATACATTATTTGTGTTGGCGGATTTATCTGAGGTTTGGGTCGAATTTACTGTTTATCCACGTCATTTGACAAGTGTTCATGTTGGTCAATCTGTCTCTGTTGAGGTTGACGCAATCAATCAATCTCTTTCCGGGACAGTTGCATGGATAGGGCCTTTAGTTGGTGATGAGACACGATCTGCCAAAGCATACGTCACTTTGGAAAATCCGGATCGTGTTCTGCGCCCCGGCTTATTTGTTAACGTGAAGATAGAAAATGCACAGGCCAATATTCCTGTAGCTGTAAAACACAGTGCAATACAAACGTATAACGATTGGAAAGTTGTTTTTATTCGTAAAGGCGATCAGTTTGAAGTGCGCCCAATAGAACAGGGAAGGCAGGATGATGAATGGGTTGAGGTCTTGTCAGGTTTGGAAAGTGGAACGGAATATGTTTCAACAAATAGTTTTCTGTTTAAGGCTGAGCTTGGTAAAAGTTCAGCGTCACATGATCATTAAACGGGAGAGTGAACGATGTTAGATATGATAATTCATTTTTCCCTAAAACAACGCTGGTTAATACTGGCTGTTGTTATATTTCTAATTGGTCTAGGGATCTATAACTTTCAAAGATTACCGATTGATGCAGTACCTGATATTAGTAATGTGCAAGTACAAATAAATACAGAAGCTCCAGGTTTTTCACCGCTTGAGTCAGAACAATGGGTTAGTTTTCAAGTCGAGACCGTGATGTCCGGTTTGCCGAATTTGGACTATACCCGATCAATATCTAGATATGGATTATCTCAGGTTACGGTTGTATTTGAAGACGGTACTGATATTTATCTCGCCAGACAATTAGTATCAGAAAAATTACAAACGGTTAAATCTTCTCTACCCACTGGACTCACACCAGAATTAGGACCCATTGCAACCGGGTTGGGTGAGATTTTTATGTATACAGTATCAGCAGAACCTAATGCGCTTAAGGATGATGGTACACCATACAATGCGACTGATCTCAGAACCATACAAGATTGGATAATTAAACCCCAATTGGTTCAGACCAAAGGTGTGACAGAAGTAAATACCATTGGTGGTTATAAAAAAGAATACCATGTGACACCTTATCCAGACAAATTGCTTGCTTATAACTTGAGTTTGCAAGATGTTGTAAATGCTTTAGAAAAAAACAATCTCAATGTTGGTGCGGGTTATATTGAACGATTTGGCGAACAGTGGTTGATAAGGGCACCAGGACAGGTCAAAACTCTGGATGAGATTGGAAAGATCACAGTAGCATCTATCGATGGTATTCCTGTAAGTGTAAGTGATGTTGCAGATGTCATCGTTGGAAATGAATTACGAAGTGGTGCAGCAACACTAAATGGAAATGAAGCCGTACTAGGTACGGTCTTTATGTTAATGGGAGAAAATAGTCGTACCGTTGCCAAAGATGCGGCAGCTAAATTAGAAGAAATCAAACGTACTTTACCTGCAGGAGTGATTGCAGACGCGGTTTATGATCGAACTAAACTAGTCGATCAAACCATAGCCACTGTTCAAAAGAATTTATTCGAAGGTGCGCTACTTGTCATTGCAGTGTTGTTTGCTTTATTGGGCAATGTTCGTGCGGCGTTAATAACGGCATTGATTATTCCTATCAGCATGTTAATGACAATAACTGGGATGGTGACTAATCGTATTAGTGGTAATTTGATGAGTCTTGGTGCATTGGATTTTGGTTTGATTGTTGATGGCGCAGTTATTATTGTTGAAAATGTGATGCGACATTTGGCATTAGCTCAGAACCAGCAAGAAACATTACCCGATCTAAAACAACGTCTTAGTATTGTTTTTAATGCTACAAAAGAGGTTATCAGGCCAGCTTTATTTGGTGTCATTATTATTACGATAGTTTATGTCCCGATATTTACTTTAACAGGCGTTGAGGGAAAACTTTTTCATCCCATGGCTTTTACTGTTGTGATGGCACTGTTGTTTGCCTTGTTATTGTCATTAACCTTTGTGCCAGCATCACTTGCATTATTTATGAGTGGACGTGTCAAAGAAAAAGAAAATAAGCTGATGCAATTAGCACATAAGATATATATGCCTGGTTTAGAACAAGCGTTGACTTGGCCAAAAACAATTATACTTATTTCAGCAACTATATTTTTCATTAGCCTTTATGTGTCAACAAAACTGGGGTCAGAGTTTGTTCCCCAATTGGATGAAGGTGATGTTGCTTTACATGCATTACGAATACCCGGAACTGGTCTTGAACAAGCTGTTATGATGCAAAATGAATTGGAACAACTTATACGCCAAACACCAGAGTTAGATAAAGTCTTTAGCAAGATTGGTACAGCTGAAATTGCCAGTGATCCTATGCCGCCAAATGTCGCTGATACATTCTTAATAATGAAATCTCGTGAACACTGGCCCGATCCTGAAAAACCCAAAAGTGAACTGATCAAAGAATTACAAGAAGTCGTTAGTCATTCACCGGGAAATAACTATGAGTTTACTCAACCTATACAAATGCGGTTTAACGAATTACTGTCAGGTGTGCGTGCAGATGTTGCTGTAAAAATATTTGGTGATGATATGCAGGTATTGTTAGAAACAGGTGAAGAGATAGAATCATTACTAAAAAGTATGCCAAGTGCCAGTGATGTTCGTCTTGAACAAGTTACTGGATTACCAATAATGACGGTGATACCAAATAGAGATGCAATTGCTCGTTACGGTTTAAATGTATGGAATGTACAAGAAGCCGTACAAGCTGCAACAGGAGGAAAAGTTTCAGGGCAAATATTTGAAGGCGACCGCCGTTTTGATCTTGTGGTTCGGTTGCCCGAAAAATTACGACAAAATCCAGATACACTTTTGAAGCTTCCTATTCCGTTGCCATCAATGCAAACAAGTAACCAGTCTCTAAAATATCAAGATACTGAGTCTGTATCATTGTTACAAAATAACGGTCGAGCGTATGTACCACTTGGCGAACTTGCAGAAGTTGAGGTTGAACTTGGACCAAATCAGATTAGTAGGGAGAATAGCAAGCGGCGTGTCGTTGTCACTGCAAATGTGCGTGGTACTGATCTTGGTTCTTTTATTAAAGATGCACAGAATCGAATTCAAGAGAAAATTATTTTGCCTGCTGGATATTGGCTGGATTATGGAGGTACGTTTGAACAGTTAATATCAGCCTCTCAGCGTTTGAAAATAGTTATTCCTGTCGCATTATTATTGGTATTCGGTTTGTTAATGATGGCCTTTAGTTCATTCAAAGATGCATTGATCATTTTTTCAGGCGTACCTTTTGCATTAACAGGAGGGATATTTTCTCTTTGGTTAAGGGGGATGCCTTTTTCTATATCAGCGGGAGTTGGTTTTATTGCCTTGTCGGGTATTGCTGTATTGAATGGATTGGTCATGGTGAGCTTTATCCGTGAGTTATTTGATAAAGGTCATAGTGTAGTTGACGCTATTACATCAGGCGCAAGCACTCGTCTTCGTCCAGTTCTAATGACAGCATTAGTTGCGAGTTTAGGTTTTGTTCCTATGGCATTAAATGTTGGTATAGGATCTGAAGTACAGAAGCCATTAGCGACCGTTGTTATTGGAGGAATTATTTCATCTACATTATTAACGTTGCTTGTATTGCCGGCTTTATTTAGATTGGCGTATAAGAATAAAAAACAAAGTTAAATATTCGAGGTGTCAATTGGGTTATTACATTTTAAAAATAGTTGTTACTACAATTTTAATTGTCGTAATTTCTGAAATATCAAAACGAAGTAGTTTGCTTGGGTCTATTCTGGCATCTATACCTTTAGTTTCAGTTCTCGCTATGATCTGGCTGTATGTTGATACTAAAGATATTCAGAAAATTTCTGACTTATCTAGCAGTATATTCTGGCTGGTTATTCCTTCTTTAGCCCTCTTTATTTCTTTGCCTATATTGTTGAAGAAAGAAATTGATTTTTATCTGAGCATGGGTATTTCAATCGGCATAACTATATGTTGTTATTATTTAATGATAGCCATTCTTAGCAAGTTAGGAATAAGTCTTTAGAAACTAATATGAACTATCAAAATCAATTTCTTCTATGAGTACTTTTCACTCTCATTCGGATCATCTGACTGGCCAAGGCCAACAAACAAATGGCTTTCGACGATTAATATTGGCTTTGTTTGTTAACCTCATTCTAACTGTGGTGCAAGTTATCGGTGGGATTCTTTCCGGAAGCCTTGCGCTTGTTGCTGATGCGCTTCATAACTTTAGCGATGCAGCATCACTTCTAATCGCGTTGATTGCAAGAAAATGGGCCGAAAAACCTGCGGATGAAAATCGGACATTTGGCTACAAGCGTGCTGAATTAATCGGTGCAATGATTAATTTAACAACCTTGATCCTGATTGGGTTCTATCTTCTGTTTGAAGCTGTTATGCGTGTTTTTGAACCCGAACCGATAGCCGGTTGGATCGTCGTTATCATTGCCTGTGTCGCATTAGTTGTCGATGTCATCACAGCTGCAATGACTTATGCAATGTCAAAAGACAGTCTAAATATACGTGCCGCCTTTATACATAATATTGCAGATGCATTGAGCAGTGTTGCGGTTATCATTGCTGGTACATTTATCATTCTTTATGAATGGTACATTGTGGATACGATTTGTACTTTTCTTATCGCGGGTTATGTTCTTTTTCATGGATATATCGAAATAAAATCTGTGATCCGAATTCTTATGCAGAGCGTCCCAACCAATATAGATATCAATGACGTCATTATAAAACTTGAAGAAATTGAAAATGTAAAAGAAGTTCACCACTTGCATGTATGGGAATTAAATGAACATGATCGTTCACTTGAAGCACATGTCGTTATTTCAGAGTCGGGACATCAAGATGCAGAAAAGATCAAAAGCCAAATAAAAGATATTTTAAATGAATTATTTCAGATATCGCATTCAACTATCGAGTTTGAATATGAAAATCAATCAGAACATGATTGTTGTAATGATAAATCTATTATCACGCCACATTAGAGTAGGTTATGAATACCTGCTTTCAGTAATAAGGTACATTTAATAATAAATTCTTGCAATACCCATTTATGACCGATATTAAGAATAATGATATGATCGAGCCAAAGCAGTTACTACACAATTTAAAAAAAGTAATAAAATAAAAATAGCCATTGAAATAATAACAAGTGTTACGAGTCTCTATAATTACATGTAACATAGAAACTATGATCTTTTTTATGAAGTCTACTTTAAAAAAATATAATACTTTATTGGTTAAAGTGTTCATAAGTCCTAGTTAGGTACACAAGAAAAGAATATGGAAATAATAAAAACCCTCGGCCTTTTCGTTATAACGGCAGTAGCTGAAATTATCGGTTGCTACCTGCCTTATCTTTGGCTCAAGCATGATCGATCAATATGGTTATTGATTCCTGCCGCAATCAGTTTGGCTGCTTTTGCTTGGTTACTCACGCTACACCCTCAAGCTGCTGGCCGTGTATATGCGGCCTATGGAGGAGTATATGTTAGTGTGGCGCTACTTTGGTTGTGGGCTATTGATTCAATTCGCCCCACGGTAACTGATTGGATTGGTGTAGGAGTCGTTCTTATTGGCATGGTCATCATCATGTTTGGCCATCGACATGCCTAACTAGGCACTCGTTCTGACGCAAACTACGCTGAGCTTGCACCATACAGCTTGATCGTTAATATCTGCTCTGGCATATAAAAGTATTAATTTGTTTGCACGATTATGACCACTAGCGACCCAAAGCAACAAGTTTGTATTAGTTGTTTAAATTTCTGACAACAAATCATAAGCAGACATTCATTATTTTCTACAACATGCATCTCCTTCTTGGATAGGTGGACACTTAACATCACCGAAAGAACAGAACACGCAACAATCACCTTGTTTCGGCTTAAGTAAAGTTTTACAACTTTTGCATTCATAGAAAAATTGGCACGAATCCGTTGGCATATTTTCTTTTTCTTGGTGACCGCACTCAGGACAAGTAATAGTAGAGTCTAAAATAATTTTATCAGCCATAAGTCATGCTCACCTTGATTCTTTTGTTTCAGGTAATACACAAGTTTTATTAGGTGGTGAAACAATATCCCAAATTGAAACAGCAATCATTAAAGCAAGCCCTGAATAAAACATGTAAGTACTCCAGTTATCAGTCCAAAATAAGTACAACGTAGCTAACACCATTAATGGCCCCAATATTCCTAACATCATTCTTGTAAAATCACGATGTGATACCCATGCAATTAAATTACTCATCAACACAATTATTGCGAACAAGGGCAATAGTTTATTTATAAATACACCTTCATAGGCTGAGAGAAATCCAAGTCCGATAGATGTGCCGAGCGAAGCCAGTGCTGGGAAACAAGCGGCACAACCTATAGCTGAAACCAATGCTCCTACTGAACCGACCTTATCGATGAACCTTGAAATAATTTGCATAGTTATTTATTCCTATCTTTTTCGTACAAGGCTCGTATGATATTACCTGTAGTAACTACAGGTTCAAGGGTTAAAATCATGAGCTCAAAAGAAGAGGGTCTATCCCGTGGAATACTTGCGAAGCAAAGCGGCGTTAAAAGCGAAACCATTCGTTATTACGAAAAGATTGGGTTAATGCCGGAGCCTGTTCGTAGTAGTGGCGGGCATCGTGTTTATAATAAAAAACACTTACAGCGCATATCATTCATAAGAAGATGTCGTGAACTTGGGTTTAATCTGAAAGAAATTCGAGGATTGTTAGAGCTTGTCGATGGTAGCGACTATACATGCTCAGAAGTACGAGACTATATAACGATTCATATAAACGATATAAAGCAGAAAGTACGAGACCTTCAAAAGATGCAACGCACTCTCAAAATAATGGTGTCTCAATGTGATGGTAAACTTGTACCAGAGTGTCCAATTATAGACGCACTGTTCTTATAAATAATGTCTGCTTTGAAGTGAAGCCTGATGTTAAATTGTATTTTATTATACGTTCACTTCTGTCCGGAAGTAGACCCATATATGAGATTTTGATGTTAAAAGAGAACATATATATAGGTAAAACTAGTGATGCAGAAACATTAAAAGTACTTAATTTAATCTAAATTGATTTAATCTAATGATAGATTCCCAGTGCCATGATTCATCCTTCCCGACGCGCCATATCTGTTTCATTTCCAAATGGTAATACGGATTACAATTAATTTTGGAGTATGCTTTCAGTTAATAATAATTGATGTATTAGGAGAAGCATTATGAAAGCACCGGTGAATATAATTATTTCCCTATCCTTAATCGGTTTTAGTTTGGCAGTATTTGCGGTAACAACAAAAGACAGTCCATTTGATGGTGTGCTTGTAGAAGGTATTATCGATATTGAGACAATTCCGTCCGAGGTCGAAATTGGTTCAGTCAAAATTAGTAATGACGATGACGTTTCAATGGCTAAGTTAGCGACGATTACGTCCAGTGAAGCTTCAAGGATTTCTTCTGTTGCTATTTCAGGTAATGTTATTGAAACAAAGCTGGAAGATGAGAATGGTTATCTTGTCTGGAAAGTTGAGATGATTGATGGGAATGGACATGAAACTGAGTTAATGATTGATGCTGGAAACGGTCGGTTATTAGCAGCTGAAGAAGACGAAGAGGACGATGACGAAGAGGGCGATGACGAGGAACGTTAAAAATCACGTTCTTTAAAAGTGTTGATGATGGCTGATGTAGTTACGCCATCCTTTTCTATGGTATCAACTACGATAGGCAAGTAGTGATGTTTTTGACTGCACCAAATAATTGATTTGCGTTTGTCTCCAGGTTTTTGAATAAGAAATTTAAGTGTTTCAAACGTTCCTAATGGTGTTTCAATTGTTTCATTACCAAGAAATTCAAAATTGTATGTCTTGATTTTATTGCTGTCGATAATGGTATATGTGATTGGGTATTTCCCTTTCTTTAATGCACGCATAATTTCAATTTGATAATTGAGTTTGTCAAACATTCCACTCTCAAGGTTTATAATCGATTCGGTATGGTTTTCTATATTGGTCGCTTGCATTGTCTTCCAATTAAAAACAGTTTTAATATCACGTATTTTCTTATTCTTTAAACGGTGATAATTATATTCAATCGTTTGCAATTGATTTTCAATGACTCTCCATCGAGATTCTTCAGTTGTTTCGAGCTTATAAAATAAGGAAACTAGCCCCGTTGTTTGGTTTGTTGACTGATAAACATATGCTCCATCGCTTCCCTTACTCAATTTACGGTTTAATTCTCCAACTTCAGTGCCATCTCTATAAAGCGAATATGATGCTTCAAATAATGGCGGTGATGTATCATTTGCGAAGGCAGGCGAACTGATAAAAAGCAATGTCATTAATATTGATGAAAATGCTTTTCTGGAAATTAGGAAGTTATAATTCTTCACGATTTATATAATGGTTATAAAATAAGTAACTAAAACTTATTCCTGTGAATTCGCTATGTTTTTACCAACGATTTCCCCCAATTCTTAATTGTTGGAAAGTAGTAAAGCATTAGCATTATAAGTAATAAAGTGATGTGAGCTATCCAGATGCCGGGAAATAAAGAAATCTTATCCTGTTCTAACAATGATCTAATGATGCTTAAGGAATTGCTGTAGACAATATATGAAATTATAGCCATGAAAATTAGTAGAAACCGTTTCTGTCCTAATGAGAAAGTACATATTAGTACTGCGAATAAGGATAGTAATATACAAGATATCACAGATGATAACCTCCATTGTAATTCAGTAGCATGAGTCGTTAGATTTGAATTTAATAACATTGATGTTGGCATTGCATCAAGATCGCTGATTGATGTTATTGGCTCACTATTAACTTCAACTAATACAGCATAACTTTCAAAGTCAGTTATTTGAAAGTCTAATTCACCTGCCGCACCGACGTATCGCTTGCCATTCTTAAATACAATATATCGATTTCCGCTTTTTTCGTCCGTTTTAAAATAGGCATCATCAGAAACTAATACCCCTGACTTACCTTGCAGGTTATTTTGTAAAAAGATATCTTGCAATGATTTCTTGTCTTTAGATATCGAATCGACAAATACAATCCCATCGCCTTTATTGAATTCTTTAAATTGACCTGCAGCAATCCCATTAATATCAGACTCTTGTTTTGCGAGAGCATTGATGTCGATTATTCTGGCTTCAGACCAGGGAGCAATAAAAAAAACAATAACGGCAGATAATAAACCGATAAAAAGAGAAGCTTGAAAAACAATTTTTAACTGTTGAAGTTTACTTACTCCGCTGCTAAGTAAAACAACGATTTCACGCTCATTAATTAACCTTGAATAAGTCAATGTGACAGCAAGTAACATTGTAAAAGGCAGAAGAATAGGTAAGACAGATATAATTTTGTAGGCTAATAGTTTTAGAAAAAGATTTTCCGGTATTTTCCCTACTGCAGCATCTGATAAAATAACGACAAATTTATTACTGGCATAAATCATGAGCAATAGGCCCAAAATACGAATTAGATTTTGAAATATTTCGTGCTGTATATATCGTCTAATAATCAATTGTAAAAATCACCTGATACTATTTAACAGAAGTAATATTAAATTCTATCTGTCTGAACCTGTGTATTGCATTTGAATAATATACAGTAAGTAAGCAAGGCCGTTACCCAGCAAATATAGAAAGTCCATATATCGTGAGAAAGAAAATGACCTCCTCGTAATTGTTGTGTAAAACCGTAAATTAATCCTATGAATATTGCCGCTCCAAGACCAAGCCATTTCCATTTTGGCAAATAGTGAAGTAAGAAAAAATATACACCGACTAAACCGTAACCACCACTAGCATGTCCTGAAGGGAAGCAACGACCAAACTTATAAGTGCCTGGATGGATGTCGAAGGTGCGAAGGTAAGGACGAGTTCCACCATAGCGTTGTAAATCCCAGGGGCAATCAACATGACTAATTGCTTTTCCAAAGGCTACAAGAGCTGCCGATACTGAGAATGATATAAAAAGTAACCATAAACCTTTTTTATAGGGTGATAATCTTTGAATGAAATGACTTAAAATAGCGAGTATTAAGAATAAGACTCCTATTAGTTTGCTAAGGTCTTGAGCTCTATCATGTAAAACTATTTTCGTTATGTAATGGCTTCTTAATAGCCATTGATTTCCCTCCAAAGCATAAAGCCAATCTGCAACTACTAAATCAAAGTCATATAATTCATAAATAATAACAGTGAATAAGAATAAGAAAGTGGGCAATAAAAAATGTCGTTCTATGAAAGAATAGTGCACTGTATTTTTTGCATTCAGTTATAAGTTATGTTTCCACTCGTTAAGTTTATGTTTGTAGATATAACTTGCTCCTTGGTAGAATGACAACGTTTTTAACATATGCGGATTATTAATATCAGATTCTGTAACTATCGAATTCAGATTTTCCGGATCAATTTTTTGTGATAATTTTTCTTTTGGACTAAGTATCGACATAATACCTTCTGTATAAAAGCCAAGGTGCTGATAATTAGCAATAAAAGCTCGTTCTTCATCTTTCTTCATCGTAAAAATATTTTTACCAAATGCTTTAGAATAATAATTTTTATTCAAGATGCTTAATAATGTTGGGGCTAAATCAATCTGACTTGATATCTTATCAATGCGCTCAGCTTGTATGTGAGTAGGGTTGTATATAATGAGAGGAATATGGTACCGATTTATTGGCAAATCTGTTTTTCCTGCGCCTCCAACAGTGTGATCTGCAACAAAGACAAAAATCGTGTTATCAAACCAGGGCTTATCTTTTGAACGAGCGATGAAATCGCCAATCGCCCAATCGGTGTATTTAACCGCACCATCTCTGCCACCAGGTGATGGAATATCTATCCTATTATCAGGATAAGTATAAGGTCGATGATTTGAAGTCGTCATAATATGGTAGAAGAAAGGCGTCTCTTTTCGAAATGCAGTATCAGCGGAATTTATTGCCTGTGTATATAAATATTCATCTGCCATGCCCCATGCATTTTTAAAACCCACTTCCTCGTCAGGAACAGTGGACTGATCAATAATTGAATAACCATTCCCAGAGAAAAATTCATTCATGTTTTCGAAATAACCACGGCCACCATATAAAAATTTAGTGTCGTAACCTTTGCTTTTTAGCACGTTACCTAACGACCACATGTTTTTTTCTCTACCGAGTCTTTTTACAATTGAACGACCTGGCGTGGGTGGAATTGATAAAGTAACTGCTTCGAGCCCACGTGTTGTACGAGTGCCGGTTGCATAGAACTTAGTAAACATTAGAGATTGTGATGCTAATTCGTCGAGATTTGGTGTTAGATTTTTTTCATTTCCAAACGCACTTAAAAAGTCAGCGCTTAAACTTTCAATCATAACCATCATAACGTTATATTGTTTTTCTGTTGCAACATCTGGGCTTATTGTTCTGTTTATGTCGAATAATTTATTATTTACAAATTCACTATCATTTTCTTTTACTTCATTTTTAAGTTCTGTTGAGGCAACTTCGTTATCAACCGTATTGTAGAATTGATAATAATCCAGTTCATTATTACGAAATGCAGAAAAGAATTGGTAGGGACCATTCCCGGCTAATTCGTTCTGAAAATTATTATTAGAAAATTTCATTAAATCGGGTGTAATTATTAAAAATGAAAAAACAGAGACCAAACATAATGCTGTTGCTATAATCATTCTATTAATAAAAGATTCCTTAGTATTAAAAGATTGTTTGATATAGTTTTTAAGCTTCCAGTAAATTATGCTCGTAATAAATAATATTAATGCCAATATCTTTATTACGGGATACGACTCCATTATGTTGTCAGTCACTTCACGACGATAAATGAGATAATCTACGGAAATAAAATTAAAACGTACCTGGAATTCAATCCAGAAAATAATCTCTGCAATTAGTAAAAATAATAATGCATAAACTGTGGCATAGCAGATTACATGAATGAAATACTGGTTAATTTTAGAATGCCAAAGTCGATTTGGCACAATTAATAAGTAAATGCTGAAAGGAATTATCGCGTAAAAGAAGAAGGCCATATCATAGGTAGCACCAATGCTGTATATGTGAAACAGTGCTGGCAATGATAATTCTGTATTTTCCACACTAATAAACATCAAAAACGTGCGTGTACATGAAAAAATAATCAGGCTTGTTACCAGCATGATAAAAATTAGAGAAAAACGTGAATGATTAATATATTGAAAGAATTTATAGCGTTGTTTTTTCATTGAGAATATCTGTGAAATAGTATTTTCAGAGATATTAATGAAAGGATTGAAGAGTTACGCTTACCATTTGGCAAGGTTTAATCACTACATGGCACTTATGAATTCTTACCAAATGGTAATGTTTCGAATTGCGTTGTTTATTGTATATTTTAAGATCGTCATTGACCGACGAAATTTAGAAAAAATATAAATTTAATAAAAAGAAACAAGCTTATGAGAAATAAATCAAAATTAGTTGTTTTTTTTGTAATTGTCTTGTCGTCCAATATTACGCAGTCTTATGCAGAAACAGCTGAAAATATTGTTATGAAAACGACCGATCAAGTTTTGTCGAAATTAAATGATGAAAAGGAAGCTTTGGAATCAAATCCAAAAATAATTTATAGCTTAATTAATGAAATTGTTATTCCTAATTTTGATTTTAATATTATGTCCAAATGGTTGTTGGGAAAAAACTGGCAACATGCTACAGAATTACAGCAAAAACGTTTTGTGGAAGAATTTCAAACCTTATTAATCGTAACTTATGCAAAAGCATTGTTACAATATTCAGGTGAAAAAATAGAATATCTACCAACTGAAAACAGTCCTAAGCCAAATCATCAATTAATAAAAACCGTCGTTAATCGAGCGGGATCAAAATCTATACCGATTAGTTATCGGATGTATAAAAATGATGAGAACTGGAAGGTGATTGATATTATTGTTGATAGCGTGAGTTTGGTATCAACATATCGAGGATCATTTTCTTCAGCTATAAAAAAGGATGGTTTTGATGGTTTAATTAATAAACTATCTGAAAAAAACACTGCGTCAATTAAAACAGCATCTAATTAAATCATTCTCGTAAATGTAATTTCTACTTTCAAACCTGGATTGTTATCCGAGAGATTCAATGTGGCATGGTGAAGATCTGTTACTGCTTTTACTAAACTTAAACCCAAGCCATTGCCGGCAGTATATCTGGAGTCATCTAAACGAGAAAATCGTTCCAATACAAAATCTCGTTTGTCAGCCGGAATGCCGGGGCCATTGTCACTGAGGCTTAGGTAATAATTATTATCTTTATAGCTGAGAGTAAATTTAATGTAACCACCTTTAGAGGTATACTTTAACGCATTCTCAAGAAGATTACTGATGGCTTGAGAAAGTAAATGACGATTACCTTGAATGACTATTTCAGGATCAATTTGCATATCAAATGCGATTGTATTGTCCTCTGCAATATTTTGATAGAGCATACCTATATCAGTGGACAATATACTCAAGTTTACATTGTTCCATTCCCCACGATAATTTCCTGCTTCTGTCTGCGCAATTTCTAATAAAGCGTTAAAGGTCTGAATAAGTTGGTCAGCATCATCCATTGCTAACTTTATTGACTCTACGTATTCAGCTTCGTTACGATTTTGCAAAATTGTTATTTCAAGATGATTACGAAGTCGTGATAGAGGACTACGAAGGTCGTGTGCAATGTTATCAGTGACTCTACGCATACCTTCGACTAATTTCTGTATGCGATCTAACATAATGTTCAAATGCGAAGCTAATTCATCAAATTCATCATTTTTCCCACTATCATGAACCCGATTATTAAAATCGCCTGAAGCAATAGTGCTTGCTGTTGCGTTTATGTGATCTATTTTTTTTAGTATGGTTCGGCCTAGCATTAAACCGAGCGTAATAGCTAATAATCCAGATAGGGGTATGATCATGAACATTAAAAACACAATGAATTCTTTTATCTCATGGGTGTAATCTATGTAACGTGCGACCAGCAATTTATTACCGTCAGCTAATATATCAGCAGACATTAACCAAAAACCACCTTCTTCATCTTCATCCACTATGAACTCAGGATAAAAACTTGATTCATGTTTTAATTTTTGTACTTGACCATTTATTTTTAAAAGAACAGGCCAATTAAATAAATTTCCAGCAAGTTTTCTTCCTTTAGGATCTGTCAGGTAATAGTGGTATGTGTCGTCACTTACTATTCGAGTTTCATTTTCAATATTTTGTATTAAAGCATCTATACCTTTCGAATTTTCAATTTCAACTAGTTCAATATATTTATTTTCTAAACGAGAATGAAAGTAGGATTCAACAAAATCATTTGTTGCCCAATAGACAACAGCTAAAACGACAGAAATGAGCACTACATAATAGATCGAGTAGCGAAGTGCCAGGCGAATAGTTGTAGTACGTAAGAGTCTATTTAGATTCGCTGATTTGATAACCAACTCCTCGAATAGTCTGTATAAGAGGAGTAGCAAAGTCTTTATCAATTTTAGTTCTTAGTCGACTCATTTGGGTGTCAATGACATTTGTTTGTGGGTCAAAATGAAAGTCCCATATTTTTTCAAGTAACATTGTTCTAGTGACAGTCTGTCCTACATGTTTCATGAGATATTCGAGTAACATATATTCTTTTGGTTGAAGTCTGATCTCTTTGTTTGAGCGAGTTACTTTATGAGTTTCTAAATTTATAACCAAGTCTTGAACTTTTAATTCTGTTTGTATTTCAGAAGTATTTCGACGTCTCGTTAATGACTCTAGTCGAGCTAGCAGTTCAGAAAATGCACAGGGTTTAACTAGATAGTCGTCACCACCTGCTCGTAGGCCATCTACCCTGTCATCTACCTCTCCTAGAGCGCTCAATATTAGTACGGGCGTATTATTTCCATTTTCTCTCAGCAAACCAATTAAAGATAAACCATCTATTTTAGGAAGCATCCGATCGACTATTAGTACATCGTAATTGTTAATCAAGGCTTGGTTTACGCCATTTTCGCCATCAGAGGAAATATCGATCGTGTGACTACAGCCTTCCAATCCTTTCTTCAGGAGTAAAGCTGATTCAACATCATCTTCGATCAATAAAATATACATAAGTTACTATAGTAAATAAAAGAGAAATAAAAAGAATCTTTCCATTTGGCAAGGTTTAGCCTCACTGTTGTCCGCTTAGGTCATACTACGGTTAGTATAATACGCTATGCCAATATTTTTAGGCTGGCTATAAAAAATCTGTATTTATATAAACGTTTTAATGTTTTCGAAAGGCAAGAGTTCTATAAATTAATGGCATTACGATAATCACCAAAGGTATCTGTACCAAGAGTCCTGAGATGATCGCGATTGCAAGTGGTTGTTGCATGGCTGAACCTTGTCCTAAAGCAAGTGCTAATGGTAAAAGTGCCAAAATTGCTGCCATGGTTGTCATAGCAATAGGACGCATTCGGTTACTACCTGCTTGAATCAGTGCTACTTCTTTTTTGATATTGTTATCTAACAATTCGTGGTATTCCGAAAAATAAAAAATGGATACTTCAGTTACAATTCCAACGATCATAGTCATCCCCATCATTGCAGTAATATTCAAATCAATACCTGTAATCCACAAACCGGTAAAAACAGCACTCATAGCCAATATTGGTGAAGTCATTATTGCAATGACAGCAGAAAATTCTTCATAAAGGAACAGTAGTAGCAAAAAAACTAAAGCCAAGGCTGCTACAAATACAGCAATCAAGCCATGGAAAGCAATCTGCTGCTGCTTATATAAACCGCCGAGTTCAAAATACATATTTGGTGGCAACATATCTTTCTGTGTAAGAAGTTGTTTAACATCTCGAATTGTTGAACCCAGATCTCGTCCACTAATTCGGGCAGTAACTGCGACCATACGTTTTAAATTATCACGCTCTATTTGAGGTTGACCCGTTTCGACTGACACGAGTGCAATTCGTTTAAGTGGAAATCGATGTCCGTCAGGGGCACGAAGCCAAATGTTATCAAAACTTGTCACTTTATTTCTTTCAGGGGAGGGTACCCAGACTCTAACTCCAACCAATTTTACATTTTCCTGAACCTGAGTTGTAATCAGTCCGGTAAACCAGGCATTAAGTTGTTGAGTTACGAAATCGGGATCAATCCCTTCCAAGGCAGCCTTATCGCGATCAATTATAATATTTACAGCATCTCCTGCGAATACAATGCCGTCTTTGACATCAACAACACCGTGAATGTCACTGATAGCTTTTGCAATTTTGGGAGCAACTGACATTAAGTCATTATCGTTATCACTATAAAGTTTAATTTCGATAGGTTGGGGAACGGCTGTCAGGTCACCAATTATATCTTCCATTAATAAAGCCATTTCTACTTCAATACCAGGTACTTCGTTTTCTATACGACTACGTACTGTATCAATTACTTGTTCAATGGGTGGACGTGGAAAAGGTTTGAGGCGTACAAAAAAATCACCTTCATTAGCTTCAGTAAGACCGCCGCCAAGTTGTGCACCCGTACGGCGTGAGTAAGTATCAACGGCTGGGTTAGCCTGAAGAATATCTTCGACCTGAAGCAACAACCTATCGGTTTCTGTTAATGATGTGCCAGGAGGAGAACGGTAATCCAGAATGAAACCGCCTTCATCCATTTGAGGCATGAATCCTGAACCAACTTGGTTGTATGAAAAATAGCCAACTGCAAGTAATGGAACAATACCAACAATCACTAACCAAGGAGTTTTTAAAAGCCGCTGCATTAATAAAAGGTAACCCTGTTGCAGTTTTTTAAACACCGGACCGTTATCTTCTTTAGCAGCATCCTTTTCCGTCAATAGATGTTCTGCAAGTAGTGGTACTGCGAGCCACGCAAGCAAAAAGGAAATTAATAGACTGCTGGCCATAGTCAGTGACAAAGCTTTGAAAAATGCTCCAGTGACACCACTTAAAAAAGCTAAAGGCAGAAAAATTACGATGGTTGCCGCTGATGAGCCGACAAGTGGAGGTGTAAATTCTATTGCAGCGTTGCGAATGGTAAGTGCCAGTCCATTATCTTTTTGACGTAAACGTCGAATGATATGTTCTATCATTACAATAGCATCATCGACAATAAGACCAACTGCTGCTGCCATTCCGCCTAGCGTCATGATGTTGAAGCTCATATGCAGAACATTAAGTAGTAATATCGTGCTGGCAAGTACCGATGGAACGATTAGTACAGCCACTAAGGTTATTTTTAGACTACGTAAAAAAAATAATAACACGAGCGCAGCAAGACCTATCCCAATCGCAATTGCATCACGGACACTTTTGGCAGACTCAGTAATGAGCTGGCTTTGGTCATACCAGTTTGCAATATGTATATCTTTAGGAAGTTTGTCTTGATAGTTATTTAGGAGTTGTTTGACGTTATCAACAATTTGAACTGTGTTTCCTCCGGGTTGCTGGTAGATCTGTAACAAGGCTGTGTCATGACCATCCGCAGTGACACGAAGCCACTGCGGTGCCGTGGTAGGATAAACTCGGGCAATATCTTCAAGGCGTACTAAACCGTCGGCTCCACTTCGTAATACTGTATCAACAATAGTTTGTAATGAATGAATACGTGTATCTGATAACAATAGATATAGTTTGTAATGATCTTCAATGCGTCCGACAGCTTGCAAAACATTACTTGCAGATAATGATGCTGTCACATCACCGAAGGTCAAGTTGTAGGCAGCTAGTTTTTCAGGATCTATTTCAACTCGGTATTCAGCTTCTTCACCACCCATTACGGTTACTTTAGCAACACCATTGATGGAAGATAAAAGAGGTATCAATTGGTAACTGGCTAAATCGCGTAACTGTACTAGAGATTGACTATCTGAGGTCAAACTGTATGCGGCCACAGGAAAAACAGTGGGATCCATCCGCCGTACATTAAAGCGAGTTCCTGTTGGTAAATCAGGTAGAACTTGATTAATAGCTGATTCAACTTGCAACATTGAGGCAACCATGTCATCACCCCAAGCGAAATTGATCGACATTTCTGCACTACCTCGGCTGGTGGTAGAGCGAAGACCAATTACACCAGGTACTGAACGTACTGTTTGTTCTATCGGGCGGGTGACAGCAATTACCATCTGATCCGCCGGTCGATCACCCGCTTCCAATGAAACTACTACACGGGGAAAATCGACATGCGGAAACAGAGCGACTGGTAATTTAAGAGCTGCAGCAATTCCAGCGAGTGATAAAAGTGCAGTTAAGAATAAAATTGAACGGCGATGCGCCGCCGCCCAGTGTGCAATGTCCATTAAGGGACTTCCTTAACTGTCATGCCGTCAGACAATTCATAATTTCCAGTTATAACCACGACATCGTTAACATTTAGATTGCCAATAACCTCGATCAATCCACCTTCTTCCACTCCAGTCTGTACCGAAATCCGTTTAGCCTTATTTTTGCTAACAGTAAAAAGATAAGAATTGGAACCATCACCTAATACCGCAGTACGAGGTACTACAAGTGCTGTATGAGAGGCAAGGTGTATTTGTCCCAGAATTCGACTACCCAATACAAGTTGTTCGACCTGTTGTACAGGAATCGCTGCCAAAACCTCAACTAGATGAGTGTTGGGGTTAACCATTGCGTGAACTTCCCTGATTGTTGTTTCTATTTTCAGTTCGGGAACGAAGACTGAAGTAATAGTAACTGGCGTACCAGTTCGAATTGCATCCAAATCTTCTGGTTCTACTCCAAGGCGTGCGATAAGGCGTTGCTCCGCCGCGATTAACATGGCGCTGGTATCTGCTTGTACACGCTGGCCTTGAGAGACATCTAGTTGTATCACTATGCCATCCATTGGCGTGCGCAAGGTTTCTTTTTCTACATTTTGTCCACGTTGTTGTAATGCTTTTAAAGTGGCATAAGCGTCACTTAGATTTTTATTTGTTGCATCAACTTGTGCTTTGGTTGTTAGTTGTTCGGTTAATAGACGTTGCTGCCGTTCCAGTTCTCTTTTTGCATAGTCGACAGCACTTTGTGCTTGTAAAAATTGCATGTGTGCATCTGGGGCAGTTACTATTTCAAGTAATTGGTCACCACTATTTACACGTTGCCCAAGACGTACCCATACTTTATTTATTAACCCTGCATGAGGAAGTGAAAGGCTCAATATTTGATCAGGATCAGGGTCGAGAATACCGAATGACGTCAAAGTTTCTGTCATTGTTTTTTCAATAACAAGAGCTGTTTTTATCTGCACACTAGGAGATTCTGCGTTAGCTTGTAGTGAATAAAAAAAACAGATTAAGATAGCGATAGGTAGTATCACAGAATGTCTTAATGATATTATTTTCACGGAGTTATCTCCTTCGTTTCGGAAGGTAGTGAGTTCGTATTTGCTGAGAAACCAGGTAGAGCTAACAGTGCTTCCAGTGCAATGTGATTTTCCCATGTTGACTGTACTAGACTGATTTGTTCTAGTCGCTTGTTGATCCAGGTTGATTCCATGTTAAGGAAAGTCAGTGCCTGAATGTCTCCACGATCATAGGCAACACGTGCTCGGTCCACAAGAACTTTAAGAGTAGGTAGATATGTCTGCAGACTATCCAGTTGCCGTTGTAAGATGGTTTGAAGTTCAAGTAATTGATATACATCAACGGTCGTTTGAGCTAGTCGAGCTTTGTATTCTTCCCTGAGTTGTTCACGGGTTGCACGTTCAATTTCAATGTTACCGCGGTTACCACTAAATATGGGTAAACTAAGGTTTATACTTAAACCAATTGCTTTAACGTTACCTGTGTCTCGAGTACGATTGACCCCCACACCAAGTGATGGAAATTGTGCAAGGATTTCAGCTCGGACTCGCGCTTCTTGACTTTCATAACCGGCCTTTAAAGCTAATAAATCGGGACGTATATCAGGTAGTTTATTTAATTGAGATTTCACTATCTCAGGATCCAGAGATACACCCTGTGATAACGGAACAATCGTAATCGTAGCCTGAGGTTCCAAACCTAGCAATAGATTGAAACTGTGACGAGTTTGATTGTGTGTTTGCTCAAGTTGATTTATTTGACTAAGCGTATCGACCAATGCAGTTAGATCGGTTCCGTTTACATCCAAGGTAATATTGCCATCTTGCAGAGCCTGTGTAGATCGATGATAACGATCCTGATATAGGTTAAGCATGTTTTGTAGTAATGTTAATCGTTGCTCTTCAAGCTGCATGCGAACGGCAAGTGTTCGTGCTTGTTGAATGACCTGCCACTCTTGCCACAAAAGTTCGAGATGTACTTTACTTTGTGTCTGACGTGCGGCATCAACACGTGCTGTGCGAGTAATCAAAGGTATGATGTCATAACCTAATCCTAGCGACCAGGCATTAACCAGTCCCAGTGTGTTACCTGTCGGTTTGTCAAAACCGATCCCAAGTTGCGGATCGGGTAGTAAACCAGCCGCGAAAACTTGAACTTCAGCAACTTTAAGAACTGCTCGCTTGGCTCGAAGGTCCGGATTTGCAAAAACAGCGAGGATTGCTGCTTCATTGAGATCGAGCCCGTCTGTAGGGTCGAGTTTATGTGTAGAATTTTCTTTACTATAGTTCTTGTATTGTAATGATAGTGTTTCCACGTCATTTAATAACGATGCCTTTTCTGATAAGGGGAGTGTTTGATATGTTGCACAGCCACTAAGTACAGTTGACATGCTTAATGCAATTATCGCCAAATGTAATGTCTTAAGTCGGTACTTTTCCCTTAGCATGAATTGTTATCTCCGAACCATTAATGACTGATTTTTATCTTTATATTCTAGGTTTAAGTATACAATTTTAATTAAGGATATTGAGTACTATCTGAACAGAATTATTGGTAATTTCAGGATATAAATCGCATCAACAACAACCTCAGTATGAATATAAGGAAAATATGACTATAACATCAATTCTTCATTAAAATTTAATCCTTACCAAATGGAAAGTATCTTTTAATGTTTAAATCCTAAATTATTACAATCTACGTATTATCTTTATTGATTTAAGTAAAAAACCAGATTTTCTGTTACACATATCTTAAACTAAAGATTAAAAGTGATACTCAATGTGATTTCAGGTTCAGATTTAATTTAAACCTCAGGAGAAAATAATGAGAACATTATGTCCAATAATATTTCGTTCGTTTGTGTTTTATTTTATTTTTTTAATACCAACGATTGCCTCAGCTGAGCATGTATTTGTATATCGTTGGATTGACCCAGTAGATGGTGATGTTCATTACGGATCTGAGCCTCCTGAAAACGGAGTATATGAAATGGTACATACAGATGCAGCTCCTCCTCCCGATCCAGTTCTTGAAGAGCGTTTTGATGAGATGAACACCGAAGTAGATCAGTATTTGCAAGAACGCAAACGTCGTCATCAAGCAAAGCTTCAGCAAGCTGCAGAAGAAGCAACAAAAAATCTCGATTGCCAGCGTGCAAAAGATTGGCTTGCAAAACTTGAAAGTAGACCGGGCCCTCATATTTTACTTGTTTCTCCAGACGGATCAGGAAGACGTATGACAGAAGATGAGCGACAAGCCCGAATGATTTCAACAAAACAGCGCATAAATCAACTTTGTACTGAGGTGCATTTACAACGGAACTAATTTTCGATTATCGAATGACGTAAGCGCTATCAATTTTAGTACTATAAAATAGTCAGGAAGAATGTATGGCCAAGAACTGCTTTCATAATTCATCAAGACGTCGATTTTTACAACATGCCAGTGCAACTGGAGCAGTAATAGGATTAAATTCGCTTGTTCCCGCGTTTGCTAAAGAGACTTTAGGATTAAGTACAGACACTGGCGAAGTGCCAATCGATTTGCATATCATGCGTAAGTCACTGGAGATCGGTGGTCGTATGGGGGACGCAGTCACGATCAGTGGCTCTATTCCAGGTCCACTTGTTCGCCTGAAGGAAGGACAAGACGCGGTCATGCAGGTAACTAATCAACTAGATGAAGACACCTCTATTCATTGGCACGGTCTTCTTGTTCCCCATCAAATGGATGGAGTACCGGGCGTTAGCTATGCAGGCATCAAATCCGGCGAGACATTTCGTTACGCTTTCCCAGTCAAACAGAGTGGCACCTACTGGTATCACAGTCATTCTGGGCTGCAAGAACAGCAAGGGCATTACGGACCGTTGATTATCGATCCGATCGAACCAGAACCATTTAAATATGATCGTGAGTATGTCGTGATGCTTTCAGATTGGACCTTCGAAAAACCAATGCACGTTATGCGTAAACTGAAAAAGCAGAGTGATTACTATAACTATCAACGTCGTACGGTGCCTGAATTATTCAACGATGCAGCAAAAAATGGTTGGGGCACAACGATTCGTGAACGAATGATCTGGGCCCGTTCGCGAATGGCGCCTACCGATATAGCTGATGTCAGCGCAGCAACTTATACCTATCTGATTAATGGGTTGGCGCCTTCATCCAATTGGACGGGTTTATTTCAGCCTGGTGAACGCATTCGATTGCGATTCATTAACGGTGCATCAATGAGTTACTTTGATGTTCGCATACCGGGTCTAAAAATGACTATCGTACAAGCAGACGGACAAAATGTACAACCGGTGTCAGTTGATGAATTCAGAATTGCTGTAGCTGAAACCTATGATGTGATCGTTGAACCATTAGAAGAAGATGCGTATACGATTTTTGCCGCGTCGATGGATCGTAGTGGTTATGCACGGGGTACACTGGCGATTCAGCCAGGTATTGAAGCAGTTGTTCCCCTCCTTGATAAACCCCCACTAAGAACGATGAAAGACATGGGGATGGGAGATATGAATATGCAAGGAATGGATAATATGTCACCCAGTAGTACCGAGATGAAAGAGATGGACATGCAAGGAATGGATAATATGTCATCCAGTAGTACCGAGATGAAAGGGATGATAATGGAGAAGGATACTAATATGCCAGCCGCATCTACTCCGATAAAACATGGGCCAGATCATCATGGGAAAGGGAACACGATGGTAGCAGAGCTCCCAAGTAATAGATTGAATGAACCCGGAAATGGTTTGGAAAATAATGGCAGACGTGTCCTCGTTTATACTGATTTAAGAAGTCTGTCTCCTTATCCTGATCAGCGCCAACCGGAAAGAGAGGTCGAATTACATTTAACCGGGGTCATGGATCGTTACATGTGGTCCTTTGATGGTAAAAAATTCTCAGAGGTTGATGGCCCGATACATTTCTCGTATGGCGAACGTCTGCGTTTGATATTGGTTAACGATACTATGATGGAACATCCTATACATCTTCATGGTATGTGGATGGAACTTGAGAATGGTGCTGGTGAATATCGACCACGTAAACATACATTAAATGTAAAACCAGGTGAACGTTTAACCGCATTGATCAGTGCAGATGCAATGGGGAATTGGGCTTTTCATTGTCATCTACTTTATCACATGGATATGGGTATGTTCAGAGTCGTATCCGTATCAAAAGATACGATGGAGGCTCATAGCAATGCATAGTCAAAATAGAATTCTTAAGTATGCAGATTGTTATTTAACCTTGATTTTCATAACAACGTTCATCAGTCAACCTGCACTCGGCGAAGAAACTACCTGGCCCGAGCCTGTAGAAGATAATCAACCATTCAGCATGGTGATTGCAGACCAACTTGAGTATCGTAACAATGAAGGTAGAGACACATTACGTTGGGATATTCAGGGTTGGTACGGCACGGACTACAATAAATTCTGGACTAAATTTGAAGGTGAAGATCAAACTGCTTCAAACAGTGGTGATCTCGAGTTACAAGCACTTTATAGTCGAATGATCGCGCCCTTTTGGGATTTTCAGATGGGGCTACGCTACGACCGATTATATGGTTCGGGTTCTGATAAAGATCGTGGCTTTGCAGTTATCGGCTTTCAAGGGTTGGCACCTTACCGTTTCGAAATCGAACCAGCCATGTTTATCAGTGATGATGGTGATGTATCGGCGAGATTAACCGCAACATATGAAATGCTATTTACACAACGATTGATTCTCCAACCTCGATTTGAAACTAACATTGCTGCCAGTTCTGCAAGTCAATTCGGTATCGGCAGTGGTTTTAATGATGTGCAACTCGGTTTACGCTTACGTTATGAGTTCCGACGTGAGCTTGCTCCCTATATTGGTTTTAGCTGGAAACGAAAATTAGGTGACACTGCTGACATTGCCCGCAGTGAAGGTGAAGTTGTCGATAATTTGGCACTAGTTGCAGGCATAAGAGTTTGGTTTTAAAAACAAGTAATGTTTTTTAATACTGAGGAGTAATTAATATGTTACCTACCGAACAGATACATCCCGTAGTTGTGCATTTTCCCATTGTCTTCACGCTTACTCTTGCTGCATTTGATCTGGCAGTACTATTTCGTAGTGGCATTATCGGTGGTCGTGACTCTGTTGGAAATGTATCTACCGGACTCGCAGTTTGTGCGGGTACTTTTGCTGCAATTGCTTTCGCCTTTGGTGACGTCGCTCTGGATATAGCTTTGGATAAAGGAACAAAACTAAGTGTAATGGAGACCCATGAAGAGCTGGGACACGTTGCGGCAGCTGTCTTAGTAATCTGGGGGATTATTCGTGCAATTCTTTGGTGGTGTAAAAGACAGTTAAGCGGTAAATGTGCGGTAAGTATTGTCGTTTTAGAAATTATCATCGCTGCACTTATCATTACAACTGCATATTTTGGTGGGCAGTTAGTGTATGAATTCGGTGTTGGTGTAGCAACTGACAAATACACTTAACTTTAACAATGAAGTATTTTACATAAATAAAATTAGGGAAATAAATGAGTGAGAGCACATGAAGAGGAACACTACTCCAACAGAATAGGCTGGCTACGTGCAGCGGTACTCGGTGCAAATGATGGCATCATCTCAACCGCTAGTCTTGTCATGGGTGTTGCAGCTGCGAATGCTTCTCCTAAGAGTATCTTGATAACAGGAATTGCCGGATTAGTGGCTGGTGCGATGTCGATGGCTGCAGGTGAGTATGTATCAGTAAGTTCACAAGCTGATACTGAAAAAGCTGATCTTGAAAGGGAATCAAAATTTCTGGATGCGTACCCCGACTTAGAACTTCAGGAATTAGCTACAATATATATGGAAAGAGGAGTGGAATCTTCACTCGCCATTCAGGTGGCCAAACAACTCACACTAAAGGACCCATTAGCGGCTCATGCGCGAGATGAACTGGGTATATCAGACATCCATTCAGCACGACCGATTCAGGCGGCACTGGCATCAGCCACAACCTTTGCAGTTGGCGCAATACTACCTCTTGTATCTGTATTACTTTCTCCAGCAAGCTATATTATTCCCGTTGTCGCAGGAAGCACTCTTGTTTGTTTAATACTACTTGGTGTTGTTGCAGGTTACGTTGGTGGTGCTAATCCCATTAAGAGTGCTTTTCGCGTTACTTTCTGGGGTATGCTTGCTATGGGCATTACAACAGGAATTGGAAAGCTTTTTGGAACAATATATTGATATAACAATATTACGTGAATTCAATTTGTAAGTGCAACTCTTAACGAGTTGGTTAGTG